>Ga0180222_1000767_pt1 | contig 41380 bp, 35 predicted proteins | sample eDN5th37CKraftOP_FD_151336 | JGI IMG/M metagenome (GOLD analysis project Ga0180222, IMG submission 151336) | Enriched Organic Plus compost microbial communities from Emeryville, California, USA - eDNA 5th pass 37_C Kraft OP (version 2) (version 2) ...
ATCCGCTCGGCCGTCCCATCGTCGAGGCTGGCCGCAAGCAGGGGCCGCTTTCCACGCTCGAATCGCTGGAGGAACATGCCGGCATGGGCCTGAGCGCCCGCATCGACGGCCGCATCATCGCCGCCGGTAACCGGCGCCTCATGGACACGCTCGGCATTGCGCTGGGTCAGGAGGGCGAAGCCGCACTGGACCGCCTGCTGTCCAACGGCCAGACGCCGATCCTGGTGGCGCGTGACGGGCAGCTGATCGGGCTGCTGGGCATGTCTGACATGGCCCGTGAAGGCGCGGCGGAGGCCATCGCCCGGCTGCGCGACATCGGCATAGGCCGCGTGGTCATGCTGACCGGCGACCAGCATGGCGCCGCCGAAGCCATTGCCCGCGAGGTCGGCATCGACGAGGTTCATGCCGGGCTGATGCCCGAAGACAAGCTGGAGTTGATCCGGAAGATGAAGGCAGGTGGCGCGCATGTCGCCATGGTCGGCGACGGCATCAACGACGCGCCAGCGCTTGCCGCCGCCGACACCTCGATCGCCATGGGCGCGGCCGGCAGCGACGTCGCCATCGAGACCGCCGACATCGCGCTCCTGAAAGACGATCTCGGCAAGATCCCCGAGGCGATGGCGATCTCGCGCGCGACGCTGGGCAATATGCGCCAGAACCTCATCATCGCGCTGGTGACGGTGGCCGGACTGCTGGCGGGCGTGTTTTCCGGCAATGTCCACATGGCGGGCGGCATGCTGGTCCACCAGCTTTCGGTGCTGATCGTCATCGCCAACGGCATGCGCCTGCTGCGCGTGCCAAAGGCCACCGCACCCGGCGGGCGGACCTCAAAAACAGCCACCGCCCGGCCTGCAACTGTGGCCGCGCGAGGCTGAAGCCTCCTCGCAGACCCCGCAGCGATGCGGGGTCTGTTGTTTTTGCGGCGCCAACCCTGTCTCATTGCTCGCAACCGCCAGAAAGGATCGAAATGAATACCAGGACCGCCCCGTGGAACGACGTTCTCGACTTCTGGTTTCCCGAAGGCCGCTCCTCACAGATAAAGGCTGAAACTCATCGCGATCACTGGTCGTGGCGGTTGCACGGCGGAGCGGATGACGCGATCGTCGAGCGCTTCGCCGACCTCACGAGGAGCGCAGCCTCAGGCGATCTCGACGACTGGGCCGACGAACCCGAAGGCAGGCTGGCGCTCATCATTGTGCTCGACCAGTTCTCACGCTCGCTGTGGCGCGGCACGCCGCGGGCTTTCGCGCAGGACCCTGCCGCACTGTCGCTGGCGATGGAGGGTTTCTCGAACGGCCACTATGCATCGCTGGGCATGCCCTGGTTCAGGATCGTCTACAGTCAGCCCCTTGGCCATTGCGAAGGCCCGGATCACCTTGAGCGCATCGATCTGCTCATCGGGCTTCGCGAAGAGATCGCGGCGGAAGCGTCCGCTTCCCTTCAACCGATATACCAGTCGCTGGTGAACCAGGCCGGTGATGTGCGCAAGGTCATCGCCGCTTTCGGCCGTCACCCGCACCGCAATCAGGTCCTCGGCCGAGAATCGACGCAGGCGGAAGACGCTTACATCGCCGGAGGCGATTTCCCGCACGACAGGGCGTTTCAGGCGTGACGCCTGGAGGCGAAACGCATCGCGGGTTGATGCTTTCGTCGGCTGCTCGGGTAGATTACGGTTGTTGCGAATTCATATTCTCTGGAAGGAAAACATCATGGCTGACACCTGGCTTCCCTCACTCAAGACAGCAACCCCGCAGGAGGGGTTCGACCCTGCCACCAAAATGGCGCGGGTGGGCGTCAAGGTGACCCAGCCGTCCGCCGAGATTCGCGACAAGCTGCGCGCGGCCTACGATCAGGACACCACGCAGCTGATCGCCTCCTCACAGGTGATCGCCATCCATTTCCAGACGGTGGCGGCCGCCAACAATTACTGGCGCGACTGACGCCCTCGCCTACGATTGACGCCAGGGCGTCAGTCGCGTCAGCGTTTCAGTCACAGTTTCAGTCCCCGCAACCGCAGCGCGTTGGCAATGACGCTGACCGACGACAGCGACATGGCGGCAGCCGCGATGATCGGTGACAGGAGCAGGCCGAAAGAAGGGTAAAGCACGCCTGCGGCAACCGGGATACCGGCGGCATTGTAGATGAAGGCGAAGAACAGGTTCTGGCGGATATTCGCCATCGTCGCCTCGGATAACCGCCGCGCCTTGACGATCCCCATCAGATCGCCCTTGAGCAGGGTGACGCCGGCGCTTTCGATGGCGACATCGGTGCCCGAGCCCATGGCGATGCCGACATCGGCGGCCGCCAGCGCCGGCGCGTCATTGACGCCGTCGCCCGCCATCGCCACCACTCGACCTTCCGCCTTGAGCCGGCTCACCACGGCGCTCTTTGCATCCGGCAGCACGTCGGCCTCGACCTCGTCGATGCCCAGTTGACGCGCGACGGCTTCGGCCGTGGTTTTATTGTCGCCGGTCAGCATGACGATGCGGATGCCTTCGCCATGCAGCGCGTTCAACGCCTCCTGCGTCGTCGCCTTGACCGGATCGGCAATGGCGAAGATGCCGCCCGCTTTACCCTCGATTCCGATATAGATCGCCGTCGCGCCATCGTGGCGCAAGGCGTCCGCCCGTTCGGCAAGGGCCGACGCATCGACACCATGCTCCTTGAGGAACGCCGCATTGCCGAGCACGATCGCCTTGCCCTCGACGGTGCCGAGGGCGCCCTTGCCGAGCGGAGAGTCGAAATCCACCACGGGCGGGACTTCGATACCCTTCTTCTCTGCCGCTTCCACGATCGCCAGCGCCAGCGGATGTTCCGACGCCTTCTCGACGCCGGCGGCAAGCCGCAGGATTTCCGCTTCCTCGAAGCCGTTTGCCGCAACCACCGCCGTCACCGACGGCTTGCCCTCGGTGAGCGTGCCGGTCTTGTCGACGACGAGCGTGTCGACCTTCTCCATATGTTCGAGCGCTTCGGCGTTCTTGATCAGGACGCCGGCGCTGGCGCCCTTGCCGACGCCGACCATGATCGACATGGGCGTCGCCAGCCCCAGGGCGCAGGGACAGGCGATGATCAGAACCGAAACGGCCACGACCAGCCCGTAGGCGAAGCGCGGCTCGGGACCCCAGATGCCCCAGACGATGAAGGCCAGAATCGCGATGACGATGACCAGCGGCACGAACCAGCCCGAGACCTGATCGGCCATGCGCTGGATCGGCGCGCGCGAGCGCTGCGCATCGGCGACCATCTGGACGATGCGCGACAGCATCGTGTCGCGGCCGACCTTTTCGGCGCGGATCACCAGCGCCCCGGTCTGATTCAGCGTGCCGCCGATGACCTGATCGCCCACAGTGCGGGTGACAGGCATGGATTCGCCGGTGACCATCGCTTCATCAAGCGAGGAGCGTCCGTCCTCGACGACGCCATCGACCGGCACGGTCTCGCCGGGCCGCACACGCAGCCTGTCGCCGAGGGCAACGTGCTCGACCGGAACGTCTTCCTCCACGCCATCGTCACCGACGCGCCGCGCCGTCTTCGGCGCCAGATCGAGAAGCGCCCTGATCGCGCCCGAGGTCTGCTCACGGGCGCGCAGTTCCAGCACCTGGCCAAGCAGCACCAGAACGGTGATGACCGCCGCCGCCTCGAAATAGACCGCGACCGTGCCATCTTCCGCGCGAAAGGCGGCGGGGAAAATACCCGGCGCAAGGGCGGCGACGATGCTGTAGGCCCAGGCGACGCCCGTGCCCATGGCGATCAGGGTGAACATGTTGAGGCTGCGATTGACCAGCGACGCCCAGGCGCGCTCAAAGAACGGCCATCCGCACCACAAAACCACCGGCGTCGCCAGAACGAGCTGAACCCAGATCGATATCCGCATCGGCACCAGATGATGCAGTGCGGGAATAAGGTGACTGCCCATTTCGAGCACGAAGACCGGAGCGGCGAGGACCAGCCCGATCCAGAAGCGCCGTGTCATGTCGGCGAGTTCCGGGCTGGGGCCGCTGTCGGCGGTCACCATCAACGGCTCCAGCGCCATGCCGCAGATCGGGCAGCTTCCCGGCCCATCCTGCCGGATCTCGGGATGCATCGGACAGGTCCAGATCGCGCCCTCGGGCGCGTCCGGAGCGGGCGCCGCGTCTCCTGCAAGATATCGGGCGGGGTCCGCCTTGAATTTCGCCTTGCAGGAAGCCGAGCAGAAATAGTGAGTGTGACCCTCATGGGTCAGGTGATGTTCCGCCGTCTGCGGATCGACCTCCATGCCGCAGACGGGGTCCTTCACAAGATGCGCATGACCCGAATGGTCATGATCATGCGAATGGTGCTGATGCTTACCGTGTCCGTTCATTCTCTAACCCGCCGCCTCACCTGAGCCTGGAAAATTCATCTTTTCGCTACAGTGCCGAACAGCGCGTTCAGCCCCTCGGCCATCGTCGGATGCGCAAGAATGGCGTCGCGCAGGACGCTGTAGGGCAACCCGCCGAGCATGGCTGCCTGCACCACGGCCATCACTTCCCCGGCCTCCGAACCGATCATGGCAAAGCCTGCGATCCGGTCCTGCGGATCGACCAGCGCCTTCACGAAGCCCGAGGTTTGCGAGGTCGTCCGCGTCCGCAGCACTGCCTTCATCGGCAGTTTCGCGACGCGCATATCAATTCCACTGGCGTGCGCTTCCGCTTCGCTCATGCCGATGCGGGCAAGCGGCGGGTCGATGAACATGCAATAGGGCATCAGCCGCCCTGTGGTCGTTCTGTCCCCACCATCGAGATTGTCCCGGATAATTCGGAAATCATCGAGCGATGCGTGGGTGAATTGCGGACTTCCCGCGCATTCTCCGATGGCCCATACGTCCCTTGCAGTCGTCTCCAGTCGATCGTTCACCTTGATGGTGCCGCGATCCGTCAGCGCAATGCCTGCCTCTTCAAGCCCTATGCCTTGCGTGTTGGGGGTGCGGCCGGCCGCGACCAGAATGTCCGTGCCCTCGATCGTTCTTGAACCGTCCGGCGTCCGAATGGTGGCGCGCACGCTTTCGCCCGACCGGCCCTCCACCTTCTCGACTTCGGCAGACAAAAGCACCTCTATGCCTTCCGCCTCCAGAATCCGCCGAACTTCTTCGGAAACATCCTCGTCCTCGCGCTTCAGCAGTCGCGGGCCACGGTCCACAATGGTGACGCGACTGCCGAAGCGCTGATAGGCCTGCGCCAGTTCAAGCCCGACATAGCCCCCGCCGAGAACGATCAGGTGGGCCGGCAACCGGTCCAGTTCGAGCGCTTCGATATGGGTGAGCGGCTTGGCTTCGGCCAGACCGGGGACGGGCGGAATGGTTGCATGCGTCCCAAGGTTGAGAAACAGCTTTTCAGCGACGAGCAGCCGCGTCCCGCCATCGTTCAGCGCGATCTCGACCGCGCTTGGCGCGACGAGGCGGGCGTTGCCCATGATGAGTTCCGCGCCCGTCGCCTCGTAGCGTTCCAGATGAAACGTCACGAGGCTTTTGACCATGGCGCACTTGCGCTCCACAACCGTCTTCATGTCGACCGAGACGGGGCCGGCGACAACGCCATACTCCCCGGCGTGGGCAACGGCATGGGCGATACCCGCGCTCCAGATCTCGTTCTTGCTTGGCAGGCAGTTGATGTTGGGGCACGAGCCGCCGATCCAGCGCCGCTCGATGACAGCCACCTTCTGGCCGGCTTGCGCCATATGCCAGGCGAGGTATTTGCCGCCTTCGCCACTGCCGATTACGACGGCGTCGTAGCGCTCCGCTTCCGTCATCAACTACGCATCCTTCAGCAACACCGCCCCTATCCAAGCGATGAAAATATGCCACCCGGCCCTCTATGCGGGATCATGTCATACTCTTGCGGGGTCGGACAATTACTGTTGCTATTGCGAGCAGCCCCTTGAAGTAGCCTTACTGCCAGTTTCGGCGCCGTCGCATCATTTCTGGGCCGGGGCCTTAAAATGGGCCATGATCAGGGAGTGTAGTCGGTTTTGCCCTGGCTGTATTGTCCGAAAGGGAACATGCCGACTTGCGAAGGATTGGCCGACTTTCTGTAGGAGAAAATCATGTCTTTGAACGATAAAGTCATATTGGTAACCGGCGCTGGCCAGGGGATCGGACGCGGCATTGCGCTGCGGCTTGCAAAGGAAGGCGCCAACCTCGCGCTGGCCGATGTCAAGGCCGACAAGCTCGACTCCGTTCGCAAGGAAGTCGAAGCGCTCGGACGCAAGGCCACCACCGTTGTTGCCGATGTCAGCAAACGCGACGATGTCTACGCCGCTATCGACCATGCGGAAAAGCAACTCGGCGGGTTCGACGTCATCGTCAACAATGCCGGCATCGCTCAGGTCAAGCCGATCGCCGACGTCACGCCCGAGGACATGGACCTGATCTTCCGCATCAATGTCGACGGCGTGCTCTGGGGTATCCAGGCGGCTGCGAAGAAATTCAAGGATCGCGGACAGAAAGGCAAGATCATCAACGCCTGCTCGATCGCCGGACATGACGGTTTCGCCATGCTTGGCGTCTATTCGGCGACCAAGTTCGCCGTGCGGGCGCTAACGCAAGCCGCCGCCAAGGAATATGCCAGCGCGGGCATCACGGTGAACGCCTATTGCCCCGGCATCGTCGGCACCGACATGTGGGTGGAGATCGATGAGCGTTTTTCCGAGATCACTGGAACGCCGAAGGGCGAAACCTACAAGAAGTATGTCGAAGGCATCGCTTTGGGTCGCGCGCAGACACCGGAGGACGTGGCAGCGTTGGTCGCTTTCCTCGCGGGCGCCGATTCCGACTACATCACAGGACAGTCGATCCTGACCGATGGCGGTATCGTCTACCGATAAGGCCGCCTGCCAAATCGCGAATGTTCAGAAGCGGCCGCACCGGGAAACGGCCTTGTGAGAATTTCTCCCTTCAGCGGAATGGTTCCGTCTGGAAGAGCCGCGTTTTGTCGGAGAGAATTGTCCTCTTGTTCCTGGGCATGGCATCGCCGCCTTCGGCCGCCATTCGCACCACAGGTTCTTGACCGGCATTCGACGCCTACTGAAGAGCGGTCGGTTCCTCATCTACGCGCGTTTCGGGCGGGATTGCCGTCATCCAGTCAAACCCCTGACTGGTATGAAGGCTCTACCGAGCCGGCGTCGGGTTGGCGTCGCAGTGAGGTCGCACTGCGCGCCCGGATCGGGTCGGCGAGCAGCCTGAGGCCGTTCAGCACCACAAGAACCGTGCCGCCCTCATGCCCCACCACCGCGAGCGGCAGCGGCAGGGCGAAGAACAGGCTCGAGGCGACCAGAAGCAGCATCATGCCGATGGCGAAAATCAGATTCTGGCGGATAATCCGGTGGGTGCGCCGCGCCAGCCGATGCGCGGCGGCAAGCCGGGCCATGTCCTCCGACAACAGCGCGACATCGGCCGCCTGCAACGCGACATCGCTGCCCGCCGCGCCCATGGCGATGCCGACATCGGCGCGCGCCAGCGCGGCGGCGTCGTTCACCCCGTCGCCGACAAAGGCGACTTTCCCATTCCTCGCCAGTTCGCCCACCAGCCGGACCTTGTCTTCAGGCAGCAGATCGGCATGGACATGTTTTGCTTCCAGTCCGAGCTCCGCGGCGATCCGCAAGCCGACAGAGCGCCGGTCGCCGGTCATCATGGCGATGGTGCCCACCCCAGCCGCTCTGAGCGCAGCCAACCCCGCGGCCGAGGTCGGGCGCGGACGGTCGGCGACGGTGAGCGCGCCATAGACCCGATCTCCCCGCCCCAGCCACACCACGGTCTGGCTGCCGTCCGTCAGCTGCGCAAATTCGGGTGCGTCGAGCGATGCGCCCATGCGCGCGGCCATGCGCGGATTGCCGGCCCAGAGCGGGCCCACGGCATCCTCCCCCGTAATCCCCTCACTGGGCACGGTTTCCACATCGCGCACCACGGCGGCGGTTATGCCTTTTTCGTCGATGTGGCGGCGGATCGCATCGGCAATTGGATGTTCGGAATGCGCCTCGAGACCCGCGATCAATGACAGGAACCGCTCTTCGGCCTGTGCTCCCGTTTCCGACGCCACCACCTGTGTCACCTCGGCCTTGCCTGTTGTCAGCGTACCGGTCTTGTCGAAGGCGAAGATATCGACATCGGCCAGCGTCTCCAGCGCCGCGCCGCCCTTGAACAGCACGCCGCCGCGCGCGGCCGCCGCCAATGCCGAGAGGATCGCGGCCGGGACCGATATCACCACCGCGCAGGGGCTGGCCGCGACAAGCAGCGTCGCGGCGCGATAAAGCGCATCCTGCATCGTCCAGCCAAGCGCGAGGAATATCGCCAAAGCAAGCACCGCACCCACCAGCACCGCGATGGTGTAGCGCTGGCCGAACCAGGCGCTGAACCGTTCGGACGGAGCGCGTGCGGCCTGTGCCTCTGTCACCAGTTCGATCATCCGCGCCACCGTGCTTTCCGCGACCGGGCGGGTGACGCGGACCACCAGCACGGCGTTGAGGTTCACCGTGGCCTCAAACACCTTAGCACCCGGGCTTTTGCCGACCGGCATCGATTCGCCTGTGATCGTCGCCTCATCGAGCGAGCCTTCCCCTTCCGCCACCTCGCCATCGGCCGGCACCCGCGCGCCGGGCCGCAGCACCACCAGATCGCCGGCCACGAGATCGCCCACCGGAACTTCCGTGACGGCGCCCTCTGGGTCGCGTCTCAGCGCGGTGTCGGGGCGCAGCGCCATCAGCGCCTCGACCGCATGGCGCGCCCGGCCCATCGCCCGCTGCTCCAACGTGGTTGAGAGACTGAACAGCGTCAGCAGCACTGCCCCTTCAAGCGCGGCGCCGACCGCAGCGGCAGCAAGGGCTGCCACGATCATCAAAAGATCGATGTCGAGGATCCGCTCACGCCAGAGCGTGGTCAGGGCCCGAACCGCCGTCGGCACACCACCGGCCAGATAGACCAGCACGAGGCCGACCGGTCCCCATAGACCGGGGCTCAAAAAGGCATCGACAGTTGCAAGCGCCATCCCGGCAAGCGTGATGCCGGTCAATGCTGTCATGAAGCGGTCGGAAGAAAGATCGATTTGCAATTTGTGTTCCTGGCTGTGCCGCGACGGCGGCAGTGGCTGGGGAGACCGGCGATGATGCGCCGGATGGGCTGGCGATCTGTCCGGTCGATCAGGTTCCTGGTCGCTATTCCTTTCCATTATGACATTGAGCTTACCTCCAGAATCGCGCCGCCGGCAGCCGCGATCAGCACCACGAGCCAGGGCGGGAATCTCCAGCTCATCAAGGCCACGAAACAGGTCAGCGCCAGCGCAAAGTCGCGGGGCGAACCGATCGCGCTGATCCAGAGCGGATCGTAGAGCGCAGCGCCCAGAATGCCGACCACCGCAGCGTTCGCGCCTGCCATCGGCGCCCGCACGCCGGAGCGTGCGCGCAGTGTGTTCCAGAACGGCAGCGCGCCGACAAGCAGCAGGAAGCCCGGCAGGAAGATCGCAAGAAGGGCGAGCGTCGCGCCGGCGATCCCGTTCGGGCCGGGTTCGAGCAGCATGCCGAGATAGGCGGCGAAGGTGAATAGCGGCCCCGGCACCGCCTGGGCCGCGCCATAGCCGGCCAGGAACGCATCGGGCGTGACCCAGCCCGGGCGAACCACTTCGGCTTCCAGCAAAGGCAGGACCACATGGCCGCCACCGAATACCAGAGCACCGGCGCGATAGAACGCGTCGATCACCGCCAATCCCTGCGCGGGAAACAGCGCCGCCGCCAGCGGTAGGCCGAAGATCAGGATGAAGAACAGGGCCAGCGCGACTATCCCCGCCTGTCGCGAGACCGGGAAGGGCAGCGCTTCACCCGTCTCTCCCGCCGTGTCCCGGCAAAGCCAGAGCCCGGCAAGTCCACCGAGCAGAATTGCACCCACCTGGCCCGTCGCGCCCCCGATCAGCACCACCATCAGGACGGCGGCGAGCGCGATCGTCTGGCGTGAGCGGTCGGGGCAGAGCGTGCGCGCCATCCCCCAGACCGCCTGCGCCACGATGGCCACCGCCACCAGTTTCAACCCGTGGAGCACCCCGATGCCAAGCGGGCCTGAAAACGCCCCCGCTCCGAGCGCGAACAACAGCAGCAGCAGGGCGGAAGGCAAGGTAAACGCCACCCAGGCAGCCAGCGCACCCACCGGTCCGGCACGCTGCAAGCCCAATGCAAAGCCGACCTGGCTGGATGCTGGTCCCGGAAGGAATTGGCATAGCGCGACCAGATCGGCATAGCCACGATCCTCGATCCAGCCGCGCCGGGCGACGAATTCCTCGCGGAAATAGCCCAGATGCGCGATCGGTCCACCGAAGGAGGTGAGGCCCAGTTTCAGGAAGGCGGCCAGAACCTCGCCGGGCGTTCCTTGTCGTTGGCGCTGAGGCATAACATTCAGCGTGTCATTGGCGGGCATGATGTCTCCGTGATGCTCGCGATTTCAGGGGCTTGCCAGGCGCTATGAGAAGACGCATCCGACATTGTCCCTGTATTGGAGCAATGGAACAGACTGGTGACTGCCGAAGCGCGCGCCTTGTTGCTCCATCAGCATCGCAAGCGGTGTCCACAGGACCGCGCCCCGCAAGAGAGATAACGGATGAATCATGCCGTGGTTGTCCGGGGAGGACCCGCCTGTGGCCGGCGACCCTCCAGAAGATCGGCGTCAGCAGCGAGCGCGTCGGCCATGAAATCCATGAAGGCGCGGATACGGGCAGTGTTGCGCAGATCCTCATGGGTCAGCAGCCACAGATCGAGCCGGAAATCTTCCGGAAACATGGCGATGCGGACGAGGTCGGGCGTGCGGTCGGCCACGGCGCAAGGCAGTGGCGCAAGGCCGATTCCGGCCCTTGCCGCGGCAATCGCAGCCGAGATCGAATTGGTCCGGTAAATCGGCCGCACCGTCGGCAGCCAATCCGCCAACTGATGGCCAATCGCTCCATGTGACCGGCCGAAGCCGATCCAGTCATTGCCGGCAAGATCGTCATCGAGTCCGTGAGCGGCGCGTTCCGCCGAGACATAGGCTCCGAATGCCAGTCGGCCGACGCGCCGGCCGACCAATGTTTCCTGCGGGGTGTTGCCGATGCGCAGTGCGACATCGGCCTCGCGTCGGGTCAGGTCCAGGGGAGTGTCCGAAACGATCACTTCCAATTCGATCCCTGGCTGCGCTGCATGGAAGGCCGCCAGATGCGGCGGCAATAACCCGATCGCCAGCATATCGATGGCTGTGATGCGGATAAGCCCGCTCAGGCGCTGGTCCTGTCCGGTCACCTGACGCGACAGGGCGATAATCTCCTCATCGATCCGGATGGCGGTCTCGTGCATGGCCTCTCCGGCGCCCGTCAGCGCATAGCCATCCGGCAACCGCTCAAAGAGCCGGACACCCAGACGTTCCTCGAAGGCGCCGAGACGGCGAAACACGGTCGAGTGCGTTACGCCAAGGCTGCGTGCTGCTCCAGACAGCGTGCCCGCCCGGGCCACAGCGAGGAAAAAGCGCAGATCGTCCCAGTTCTGGTTCTGTGCATCCATGAAGGATCACCCCTTGCAAGCCTGCTCCGATTGCCGGCAGGCTGCCCCCATCTTGCCCGCAACACCGCGCGTTCGCATTGCCTCGTCAGAAAAGCTTGACCACGATCATCGCTCCATTAAGTATGTGACTGCTCACTTACTAGGTGTTTTATGCGAAAATCCGCGGAATTGCGCAAGGCCGAAATCGTCGCGGCCGTCCTCGACCTGGCCGACCAGATCGGACCGGACCGGGTGACGACAGGCGCTGCGGCGTCGGCGGTGGGCGTAAGTCAGGCTGCCCTGTTCCGGCATTTCCCGACAAAGGCCGCGATGTGGCTTGCCGTGGCGGATCATGTGGCCGGGGAACTGGCTATGGAATGGCAGCGGGCACTGGCTGGGACTGATAACCCCCTCGACCGGGTCACAGCGCTCATGGCCGCGCAACTGGGACAGATTGCAGCCACACCGACGCTGCCCATGCTGCTGTTCTCGCGCGAGCTGAATGTCGGCAATGAGGATCTGCGCGCGGCCTTTCGAGGCCTGTTGATGAAGTTTCAGGCGCTGATTGTAGCCGAACTGGCTCGCGGTCAGGACGGCGGCTGCCTGCGCCGCGAAGTCGCCCCGGAGGATGCCGCCGTTCTGCTGACGTCGCTGGTGCAGGGCATGGCGATCCGCTGGTCGCTCGGGGCGCGCAACTTCTCGCTGATCGGGGAAGGAAAGCGGCTCCTTGAAGTACAACTTCGGCTTTTGACCGTGAAGGAAGATTAGGCCATGCGATGAAATCTTTGGGCGATCTAATTTCATTGAGTGCTTCGTATGGAAGAAGAGCTACGGCGGGGGGCCAAAAGAGAAATATGCGGTTACCCAGCACGAATATGTTCTGATGTACGCAAAGAGCAAGGAGGACTTTCTTCCCTTTACTCCGCCATATGACCCACAAAAGGTTGAGCGGTATTACAAGGGCCGGGACGAACACTTCGAGACCCGGGGTCCTTACCGACTCAAGCCGCTTGAAGCAACGAAGAGCATGGATGCTCGCCCCAATTTGGTATACGAAGTCACGCTCGAAAGCGGCGAGATTGTTCGGCCTCAGCGCCAATGGCTTTGGGGTAAGGATAGAGTTGTAGAGGCCCTAAAGAATAATCATGTGATTGTAGTTAGAAATGGCGACAAGGTTACCCTAAACTATAAACAGTATCTGAAAGACGAGGAAGGAGAAGAGCGGGGAGAAAAGGCGTTTAGTGTTATTGATGGAATCTATACGCAGCACGGCACCGCAGACCTTAGCAGGCACTTCCCTGAGGCGGTCGTAGTTCAATTCCCAAAGCCAGTTCGTCTAATTCAGCAGTTCATCGAGATTGCAACCTCGAATGACCCAACTGCGATTGTACTCGACTTTTTTGCCGGAAGTGGGACAACAGCGGAAGCCTGCTTCAGTCTGCCGAAGCCTGTGCGTGACCACGTTCAGTTTATATTGATCCAGATTCCTGAGTTGACGCCCGAAGATTCGCCTGCTCGCAAGGCTGGCTTTCAAACAATTGCGGAAATCTCGAAGGAGCGTGTTCGCCGTGCGGGACGGGCGGTGGGTGCTCAAGAGAAACATGGAGATTTTGGCTTCCGGGTGCTGAAGGTCGACACTTCGAACATGAAGGACGTCTACTACCGCCCGGACGAGCTGAAGCAGTCCGACCTGCTCGACCTGGTCGACAACGTCAAGGAGGGCCGCACGGCCGAGGACCTGCTGTTCCAGGTGCTGGTAGACTGGGGCGTGGACCTGACGCTGCCCATCCGCCGCGAGGCGGTGCAGGGCAAGACCGTGTTCTTCGTCGACGACAACGCCCTTGTCGCCTGCTTCGACCGCTGCATCACCGAGGATCTGGTGAAGGAACTGGCGGGCCACGAGCCCCTGCGCGTCGTCTTCCGCGACAACGGCTTCGTGTCGGACGCGGTGAAGATCAACGTGACCCAGATCTTCCGCCAGCTTTCGCCCAGCACCGACGTCAAGTCGATCTGAGGGCGCACCATGAAACTCAAGTTCAAGGTCCAGCCCTATCAGACCAATGCCGTCAACGACGTGGTCGACTGCTTCGCCGGGCAGCCCATGACCTCCGGCCTGACTTACCGCATCGACCCCGGCCGCAAGGCGCAGACCAGCGCCTTCGAGGAAGGTTTCAAGAACGCCGACCTCGCGCTGACAGACGTGCAGATTCTGGAGAACATCCAGAAGGTCCAACGGCGGCAGAACCTGCCCGTCTCGCAGTCCTTGACGGACTTCACGACCTTCAACGCCCGGGGCGAGCGCGTGCCCGTCGCGGCCAACTACAAGCGCGACGCGCTGGCCGCGACCCGCGTTCACCTCGATGTCGAGATGGAGACCGGCACGGGAAAGACCTACTGCTACATCAAGACCATCTTCGAGATGAACAAGCGGTATGGCTGGTCGAAGTTCATCATCATGGTGCCGTCGATCGCCATTCGCGAAGGGGTCTACAAGTCGCTTCAGATCACGGCCGACCACTTCACGGAAAGCTACGGCAAGAAAGCGCGGTTCTTCATCTATAATTCCAAGCGCCTGCACGAGCTGGAGAGCTTTTCTTCCGACGCCGGGATCAACGTTATGGTGATCAACATCCAGGCGTTCAACGCGCGCGGAGCCGACAACCGCCGCATCTACGAGGAGCTGGACGACTTCCAGTCGCGCAAGCCCATCGACGTGATCGCCTCTAACCGGCCGATCCTGATCCTGGACGAGCCGCAAAAGATGGAAGGCGCGGCGACGATGGAGGCGCTGCCGAAGTTCAAGCCGCTGTTCATCCTGCGCTACTCGGCGACCCACCGCACCCAGCACAACCGCGTTCATCGGCTGGACGCGCTGGACGCCTACAATCAGAAGCTGGTCAAGAAGATCGCGGTGCGCGGCATCCAGACCCGTGGGCTCGCTGGCACCAACGCCTACCTCTACCTGGAAGGCATCGACATCTCGAAGAAGGCTCCCGTGGCGCGGATCGAGATAGAGGTGAAGCTGAAGTCGGGCGAGATCAAGCGCCAGCTTAGGCGGCTCGAGTTCCGCGATGACCTGTTCGTGGAGTCGGGCGAGCTGGACCAATATCGCGGCTTCACGATCAGCCAGATCGACGCCGTCAACGACACGGTCGAATTCACCAACGGGGAAATGCTGAGGGCTGGCGAGGCGAACGGCGACGTCTCTGAACACGATATCCGCCGTATCCAGATCCGCGAGACGATCAAGGCGCATCTAGACAAGGAAAAGCAGCTGTTCGCACAGGGCATCAAGGTCCTGTCGCTGTTCTTCATCGACGAGGTGGTGAAGTACCGGGACTATGGCCAGGCAGACGAGAAGGGCGAGTATGCGCGGGTCTTCGAGGAAGAGTACGAGTTGCTGAAGGCTGAATACCTTTCGGAGCTCGCAATCGACAACGAGGCGTACCGGAAATATCTCGCCAGCATCGACCCCGCGAAGACGCACAACGGCTATTTCTCGATCGATAAGAAGACGAACCGCCTCAAAGACCCTGCTGTTGGCGCCCGCTCGGTCGATTCCGACGACGTGGACGCCTACGACCTGATCCTCAAGGACAAGGAGCGCCTGCTTTCCCTCGCCGAACCCACCCGGTTCATCTTCTCACACTCGGCGCTGCGCGAGGGCTGGGACAACCCGAACGTCTTCGTCATGTGCATGCTGAAGCACAGCGACAACACCATTTCGCGCCGCCAAGAAGTGGGGCGTGGCCTGCGGTTGAGCGTCGATCAGCACGGTGACAGGATGGACCACCCGGCGGTGGTGCATGACATCAACGTGCTGACCGTCGTGGCGAGCGAGAGCTACAAAGACTTCGTGGCCGGGCTCCAGAAGGAGATCGCGGAGACCCTCTCGTCGCGTCCGCGGCAGGCAACCGAGGAGTACTTCACGGGCAAGACACTCGCGACCGAGCATGGCCCGGTTGAAGTAACTGCCGCCATGGCCAAGCAGATCTACCGCTATCTGGTGAAGAATGACTACACCGACGATGCGGACCAGATCGCGGACGCCTATCATGAGGCTAAGGCCGAGGGGAAACTCGCCGACCTGCCCGACGATTTGAAGCCGCACGCCGAGCAGGTGTTCCAGCTCGTCGACAGCGTCTTCAGCGACGCGCAACTGCCCAAGGTCGATGACGGCCGCAAGCCCAAGACCAACCCCCTCAATGCCAATTTCGAGAAGAAGGAGTTCCAGGAGCTCTGGGCGCGGATCAACCGCAAGGCGGTCTATCGGGTGGAGTTCGACTCAGCGGAGCTGATCCGAAAGTGCGTCAGTGCGCTGGATAGCCAGTTGCGCGTCACCCCTCTGCAATACACGGTTCAGGCCGGCGTGCAGAACGACGGATTGACTGACAACCAGCTTCGCAGCGGCGACGGTTTCATGGTCACCACCACGACGACCGAGCATGGGGGCTCGATCCACTCTCTCGTGAAATACGACCTCGTCGGGAAGGTGGCCGAAAACGCACAGCTGACGCGAGAAACGACTGCCACCATTCTGGGCCAAATCGCACCGGCGGTTTTCGAACAGTTCACGAATAATCCCGAGCACTTCATCTCAGAAGCCTCGCGCATCATCGCCGAGCAGAAGGCGGCCATGGTGATCGAGCGTCTGGCCTACGACGAAGTCGATGAGCGGTACGACGTCGACATCTTCACGGCGAACCAGACCAGCCAGGATTTCTCCCGAGCTACTGCGAAGCTCAAAAACCATGTCTACGATTATGCGATCACGGACTCGGATGTCGAAAAGGCGTTCGTGAAGGAGCTGGATACAAGCAGCGAAGTGGTTGTCTACGCCAAGCTGCCGCGCGGCTTCCTGATTCCAACCCCTGTCGGGGACTACAATCCCGATTGGGCGATATCCTTTAAGGCTGGCAGCGTAAGGCACATCTACTTCGTGGCCGAGACCAAGGGCACGATGTCCAGCATGAAGTTGCGCGAGATCGAGAGGACAAAGATCGAATGTGCCCGGAAGTTTTTCGATGAGATCAGCCAGAGGATTACAGCGGATCGCGTGAAATATGATGTGGTCACCGACTACAGCAAGCTGATGGACTTGGTCGGGCGTGCGGCTGCCTGAGAAAATCGATACTACGGGGGATCGAATGAAGATTTCGACGATACTGGATCACATTGATAGCGGGCACATGGCCTTGCCAGAGTTCCAGCGCGGCTATGTGTGGAACCGTGATCAGGTCCGGGGCCTGTTCGATTCCCTTTATCGTCGGCATCCAGTTGGTGGCTTACTGGTCTGGGCCACTGAATCGAAGACGGCGGCTCACCGGGGCGACGGGACATTGGCGGCGGGCATCGTCAAACTGCTGCTCGATGGACAGCAGCGGATGACGACGCTCTATGGCGTCGTTCGAGGAAAGCCGCCGAAGTTCTTCGACGGAAATGCCCACGTATTCACGGGTTTGCGATTCCACCTCGGCACGGAGACCTTCGCGTTCTACCAGCCAGTCAAGATGCAGGACGACCCCCTCTGGATCGACGTGACGACCTTGATGCAAGCTGGAACGGCCGGGCTCGGCACGTTCGTTTCAGAGCTATCAGCCGTACCGGAACACGCCGCCAACGTCGGCGCCTATGTCGGCCGTCTCAGCGCCTTGCTCGGTATCACCGACATTGATCTCCACGTTGAGGAGGTTACTGGAGCGGACAAGACGCTCGACATCGTCGTGGACATTTTCACCCGCGTGAATAGCGGCGGCACCAAGCTGTCGAAGGGTGATCTCGCGCTGGCAAAGATCTGCGCCGAGTGGCCGGACGCGCGGGATTCCATGAAGGCCAAACTCAAGGATTGGGCTGACGCGGGCTATAACTTCAACCTCGATTGGCTGCTGCGCTCGGTGAATACGGTCCTCACCGGCGAGGCCAAATTCAGCTACCTCCACGACAAAGACGCGCTCGACATTCAGGACGGATTGAAGCGCGCCTCCAAACATATCGATACCAGTTTGAACCTCATAGCAGGGAGACTTGGCCTCGATCACGATCAGGTCTTTTTCGGTCGCTTCGGCGTTCCGGTTATGGTTCGATTGATGGACCAGAAACAGGGCACCCTCGATGCCGTTGAACGCGACAAGCTGCTCTTCTGGTTTGCACAAGCAGGAATGTGGGGTCGATTTTCGGGATCGACAGAGACAATTATCGACCAGGATTTGGGAGCCCTTGAAGGTCCAACCGGCGGTCTCGACGCGCTGCTGGAACGGCTTCGGCTCTGGCATGGCGGCTTGCGGGTGGAGCCAGGCCATTTCACAGGCTGGAGCCTCGGAGCGCGCTTCTATCCGGTCCTCTACATGCTGACCCGCATGGGCGAGGCGCGAGATTGGGGGACGGGATTGGCCCTTAAGGCGAACCTACTGGGTAAGATGAGCCGGCTGGAAGTCCATCACATTTTCCCCAAGGCACAGCTCTATAAGAGGAATCATAGCCGGCCAGAAGTTAATGCGCTGGCGAATTTTTGCTTTCTGACAAAAGATACAAATCTGAGCATCAGCGACCGCTTGCCGGAGATCTATTTCGCGGAGGTCGAGACGAAGCATCCAGGGGCGCTGGCGTCCCAGTGGATCCCCACCGATCCCGCACTGTGGAAGATCGAGCGCTATCGCGACTTCCTCGAGGCGAGGAAGGAGCTATTGGCGGCCGAGGCGAATAAGCGCTTCGAAGAGCTGCTGCACGGGGATTCCAAGTGGTTGGGCGCGCCGATGTCGCCTATCGTCTCAGCAGAACCTCCATTTGTCGGCGGTGTGACGAGTGAGGCCGAAGAACTGGAGCTCGAAGCCATCAACGACTGGGTCGAGGGAGAAGGGTTACCGCGCGGGCAGGTCAGCTACGACTATGCAGACCCTGATACAGGTGACCAGAAGGCCGTGTTCGATTTGGCTTGGCCCGACGGCCTCCAACCAGGACTGACCGGTCCGGTCGCGGTGCTGCTGAACGAACCCACGGATGTGTTGTCATTGGCAAGCGCTGCCGGCTTTCGCTGCTTCACCTCAGTTGCCGAGTTTCGAAGTTACGTGGCGAATGAGATCCTGAAGCTGGAGGCAGCTTGAAGAATTCTCCCCGCAGCTCATCTCCGGCAGCAGAAACGTGGGCGAACTCAGGGGCGATTTTGGCCCTTTTCAGGCGGCGGCCTGGATACGCGAGGGGTTTGGTCTATGGTGCGCGCCAGACTCAGCAGCCGCCGGCATGCGGGGTTATCGTTCCGCGCGGACCAGACCATGCTGAAAGGCAAGACCTCACCCGCGAGTTCCCGATAGATGATTCCGGGAAATTTCGCGACGATCGTGGCTTCGCTCGTTAACGTGATGCCGCGGCCGACAGCGACGAGCGACAGCATGTTATCACGGCCAACGTGGTGGGACTGAATGTCGGGGTGAGAGCCGAGATCGGACAGGTGCGCGACCAGGAAGTTGTGGACCTCTTGGCCCGGCGCCACATCGCTTACGATAAACCGTTCCGCCGCCAGGTCGGGCCAACCGATTTCGGCCTTGTCCGCCAACCTATGATCGTCAGGCAGTACAACAAAGACCCTCTCGCACCACAGATGCTCGGTCTCACAGTCATCCCAGGTCTTCGTGCCGGTGATGAAGGCAACGTCGAGATGCAGTGTCCGGACAGCGGCGACGTGCTCAGCCGGATTTCCCTCGACGGGATCGACCCTAACGTTCGGATGAAGCTTCCCGAATTGCCGCAGGAGGTCGAACAGAAAGCCGGATGCGAGCGACGAGAAGACACCGACCCTGACGTGCCCCTCTTCCGATCGCCCGACCGCAGCGACATCGCTGGCGCCCGTGTCGATATGCCGGAGGGCCTTGCGCGCCGGCCCCAGGAATCTCTCGCCGGCGATCGTCAAGCGGACACCTCCCGCGTGGCGCTGGAACAAAGACGCGCCAAGCTCATCTTCCATGTCCCGAATGCGGCGGCTGATCGCCGATTCTTCGATATCGAGTGCTCGGCCTGCCTTGCGGAAGCTGCCATGCTCTACGGCCGCCACGAAATACCGGAGGTGGTGTAGCTTGAGGCGATTGCGCGGCAGCTCAGGTATCAGGATTTCATCTGGAGCGTTGTTGCTCCGGTGCGGACCGATGTCATCCGGCCCGTCCACGATCAGATGCTCCCATCCGCCTGTGGCGCCCCACCCGACGCCTGAGCGGGTCGAGCGCCACCTTTGAAGCGATTCGAGGCTCCAGCCGCGCCCTTGTCCCCTCGTCGTGTTGCCATGCTTCGCTCACGCAAGAAACTTAACAGTATTCAGTTTATGGTATCGTGTCGCTTGACAGCGAAGCCGTCAACGAAAATTAATGGCATTAAGTAAACTCCGGTCAGCCGTCCGCCAGCAGGAGAGCAGCGATGTGCCTTCCGAAACGATGATGCCTTGGTCCTTGGAACCGCAGTCGCCACCCGGGGCAGTCCGACCGCAGCGCGGGCGGTACTGATGGCCCGCCCGAAGAAGGAAGACGCGCTCGACATTTCCCGGAAAGCGGTCGAGGAGACCATCCGGCTCCTTGGCGAGAGGGATGATTTCGATGTGCCGCTGGCGGCGGTCGCCGAGGCTGTCGGCTGTACTGCGCCCGCTCTCTACGGGCATTTCCGCAACAAGGACGCATTGCTGCGGGCGGTGCACGATGCCGGATTCCGGAAGCTTTATGAGGAGAAGCTTGCGCTTTCGAAGCGCTTGCGCTCCGATCCGCTCGCATATCTGCATGAAGGCACCCGCGCCTATGTCCAATTCGCCTTCAACAATCCGACGCTGTACCGGCTGATGTTTTCTCCACCGCCGGGCGTCGCCGCGGACCAGGATCCACTCTCGTCCGATGCCGGAGCGTCCGTGCTGGAACTGGCTGTGAAGGCGATTAAGGCCTGCCAGAAGCAGGGCTTTCTCCCGGGGATGGATCCGAACCGGTATGCTTTCACCTACTGGGCGGCGGTTCACGGCGCGGTCACCCTTGCGCTGCAGAACCGAGCGCCGGGTGACGAAGCCCGGTTCGACGCGGCGCTCGTCGTCATCGATACGCTTCTCGAGATCATCGCGGCCAGCGCTCCTGATCGCGGGTAGTCCGTGTCATAGCTGGCCGCCTGACCTGCTCCGCTTCTCCTTCGCGAAACCCCGGTCTGTGGCGATGAACCGCTCGAGCATCGGGACGATCAGCTTGACCGGGTCTGTGGCGGGCTGACCGGACTCGCGCGCCAGGACCTCGGCATAAGCGACGAGATCGCGATGAAGCGGTCCGGGCAGTTCCACCGTTACCTTGACCGCTCTGTCCTCGACGATGGGTCCGAGTTTCAGCTTCGCCATGGTCAACTCCTGTAGGGTTCGAGAACGAGGTCGCGGGTGACAATCACCCTGACCGGGAAGCCCGGCCGGACGGTGAGCGTCGGCGCAACCTGCAACTGGCGCTGGATGATCTGCTGGCCGGCCTGATTGATGGTGTCCTGTGCCCCGTCGCGGATGGCGCGGATCAGGCGATCCTCGTCGCTGGTGGCGAGCTCCGTCCCCACCGCAAGCAGGGTCGATAACCCCGCTGCCTTCATCAGATCCCACCAGTGGTAATCGACGCCACCTTCAAGACCGGCAAAGCCGCTGGCGTCCGCACCGGGCTGACGTTCCAGCACGATGGAGCGGCCATTGGGCAGGATCAGACGGTTCCAGACGAGCAGGAAGCGTCGCTGGCCAAAGGTCACGCCGGCATCGTATTGCCCGATAATGCGGGTGCCTTGCGGGATGAGGAGCAGGCTTCCGGTCGGGCTGTCATAGACGTTTTCCGTAACCTGGGCGGTGATCTGTCCGGGCAGATCGGACCGGATGCCGGTGATCATCGCGGCCGGGATCACGGACCCGGCCTGAAGGATGTAGGGCGAGGCCGGCGGCACGATGCGGTCGGCCGCAACAGTCTGGCGGTCCACCGGCCCGTTGAGGAAGGCCGTGTGCCGGTCCTGTTCGGCCGTCGCGCCGGTTTGCGAGCCAAGGCCGAGACCGGCCAGACCCGGACCTCCGGTGGTAGTTGCCATGCCCGGAGCGGTCTGGAAGAAAACGCGGCTGAGGCGCGCCGCTTCTTCCTCCGCAAGCCGGCGCTGCTCTTCCGGGTCGACGGCCGGCGCCGCCACGACAGGCGGTGCGACCGGCTGTCCCCGGTTTTGCGCATCGAGGATCGGGCCGCCGAGATCACCTGGCAAAGGCGGCCCAAGGACCGGGCCGGTATAATCTCTTGGCAGGCCGGACAGGCCATCGGCGGTGGGCCGGTTATCGGTCGAATAGAGCTCTTCGCCGCTCGTCCCCATGTCTCGGGTCTGGAGGGCGTAGATGAGCGCTCCGCCGATTCCGAGCAACGCGACGGCGCCGACACCGGCAAGCATCTTGCGGGAAAGTCGCGTCACGCGCGGCGGATCTGCGCGCAATCGCATGGGTGCGGCAGCTGCCGCCCGCGTGGTCGTGGTGGTTGTAGCTTCCTCGGTCATGATGGCGAATCTCCGGTCGCGCGGGCCGGCCGGGCGGCGGCCTGCCGCTGTTCGATCCGGACGATCCGGACAGTCTGCTGGCGCTCACCGCTTCCGAGGCGCAGCTCGGCCGCGCCGAACAGGCGGTCGACGATGAGGATGTTCTGGTGGATGCGGCTGTTGACGATCTGCGGCTCGCCATCCGAGCCGAGCACGAAGATCGGCGGCATCTCGCCCTGGACGATACCGCGCGGGAAAACGACGTAGACGCGCCGGCCATCGTCGAAGACCGAGATCGGCCGCCATGGCGGGCTGTCGCCGGTCAGGCCGTAGCGATAGTTGCGCGCCGCCTCGGCCGGGATGACAGGTGCGGCTGGGACCGACCGACGCTGCCCCGCCGGCGGCGCGGGATAGGCCCACGCGACGGCAGGCATGTAGAGCTCCTCGCGGGCGCGAAGCTCGATCATGTAGATGCGGCGATCGGTAGTGATGACCAGATTCGTCGAGATGTCCGGCCGCGTCGGCTTCACCAGCACATGAACACGCCGGTGCGCACCGCTTCCGCTCTCGGTATCGCCGATGATCCATCGTGCGGTATCGCCCGCGGCGATCGGACCGGCGCCGGTCAGGCCCTCACCTGGCTCCAGGGCGATATTGGTGACCTGCCCCGGCGCCGCATAGACCTGATAGAGAGCGCCCTCGGACCACGGGTAAATCTGGATGGCATTGTAATAGCCCTCGCGGCGCGGTTCGACGCGGGCGGCGGCATTGGCGTTCTCCACCCGTCCCGTCGGCGTGCCTGCGGCTGCACCGCCCCGCGCCACGTTCCAGGAGGGAGGCGTGTGCAGCGGGCGCGGCCACTCATCGGTGACAGGTGCCTGCGCAACAGGGAGCGGCGGGACGTCGGCATCGTAGCTGAACTGAGGAACCCGATTGGTGGCACATCCAGCCAGCGCCGTCGCGGCCAGCAAGGCCAAGATCGCGGGTTTGCGGAAAGCCGGAAAGCCGGACTTACGGATCGGCGTGCGGGTCATTGGCTCATCTCCCGCGACCAGTTGATGGCGTTGACGTAAATTCCGAGCGGATTGGCACGCAGCCGTTCGGCGTCGCGCGGTGTCTGGATCACGATGGTCAGGATCGCGGTCCAGCGCTCGGTGGTGGAAAGTTGGCCGTTCTCGTATTGGCGTTCGGTCCAGGCGACGCGGAAGGAGTCCGGTGACGCCCGGATCACCGAGGAGACCTCGACCGCCACCTGCTGGCGGCCAACGCGCGTGAAGGGGTCATTCGCACGGGCATAGTCGTTGAGCGACGCCGCTCCCCGGTCGGTCGTCCATTCATAGGCGCGCAGCCAGTTCTGGCGGACAATGATTGCGTCGGCCGGAATGGCCCGCACCTGCTCGATGAAGCGGCCGAGATGCCATGCGATCTGTGGGTCGGTCGGGCGATAGTCCGCGGTTGCGGGCGCTACGGTCTGCGCCTGACCGAGATTGTCCACCTGCACCACCCAGGGCACGATCGTCCCCTGCGCCGACTGCCAGACCAGGGCGGCGGCGAAGCCGGCCGAGAGGACCAGCGAGCCGAAGGCCATGTAACGCCAGTTCCTTGCCTGAACGCGAGCCGAGCCGATGCGCTCGTCCCAGACTTGCGCGGCCTTCTGGTAAGGGGTCTCGGGTTCGGGTGTTTTGCCGTAATGTGTCGATGATCGTTTGAACAGATTCATGAGCGGTCGCTTTCGGAAAGATTGACGGAAGAGCCGGAGCCGTGGCTGTCGCCGGAGCGCACGGCATGGCCCGCCATGGTCGTGCCGTGGCCAAGCGCTTGTCGGCGCTGCATCTGCTGCGCCCATGCCGGAGGACCGCCAGCGGAGGCCGAGGCCGATGTGGCGGCGGCATCGCCTGCGCCGCCGACGGTGCCCATGGAAGATGACCCGCCTGTCGCGCCGAACCCGGCGCGAACACCATCGGAGAAACTGGACCTGACGCTCTCGTTTGCCCTGGAGGCGGCGCGTTTCAGCGGCGAGGCGGCGGCGGAACTGGCTGCCCGGGCGACACTTCCAAGACCGGATACGACACCCGCCGCACCGGACTGGCCCAGCGATCCGACGCTATAGGCGGCTGTGGCGCCTCCCGCGGCGGTCGCGCCACCACGGACGGCCGCGGCTCCTCCCGACAGGGCTGCCGCGCTTCCCCTTGCGGCCATGCCCGCGGCGGCGCCTCCCGCCAGCACCATGCCACCGGCGGCAAGCCCGGTGCCGACAGCCGAGCCGGCTCCGAGCTGCGGCCCGCCCGCGACAAGGCCTGAGGCGATACCGGGGCCGAAGATGCCGAGGCCGAGAAGGGAGAGCGCGGCCAGCACGATCGCCATGGCATCGTCGATGGTAGGTGTCGCGCCGCCGAAACCGGCGGTGAACTGGGAAAACAGCGTCGAGCCGATGCCGATGATGACGGCGAGGACGAGCACCTTTATGCCGGAGGAGACGACGTTGCCGAGCACACGCTCGGCCATGAAGGCGGTCTTGCCGAACAGGCCGAAGGGAATGAGGACGAACCCGGCAAGCGTCGTCAGCTTGAACTCGATCAGCGTGACGAAGAGCTGGATCGCAAGGATGAAGAAGGCGAGCAGCACCAGCGCCCAGGCGAACAGCAGGCAGGCGATCTGGATGAAGTTCTCGAAGAAGGAAACGAAACCCATCAGATCCGAGATCGCATCGAGCAGCGGTCGGCCTGCATCGAGACCGGTTTGTGCGACGCGGCCGGGGCGCATCAGATCGGCCGCGGAAAAGCTCGTGCCCGAGGCCTGCAGGCCGAGACCCGCAAAGCTGTCGAAAACGATCTTCGCGAGATTGTTCCAGTTGCCGATCAGGTAGGCGAAGACACCAACGAAGAGGGTCTTCTTCACCAGCCTGGCGATGATGTCGTCGTCGGCACCCCAGCTCCAGAACAGAGCCGCGAGTGTGACATCGATGACGATCAGGGTAGTAGCGATGAAGGCGACTTCGCCGCCGAGCAACCCGAAGCCGCTGTCGATATAGCTCGTGAAGACGCCGAGAAAATTGTCGATGACCCCCATCCCGCCCACGGCTCATCGCTCCCGTTCGACTGCCGGGGCGGCGGGCGCCGGAGAGCGGCCAAGGAAGCGGTCGCGGGACTCTGCCCAGGCCGAAAGGCACTCGGCATCGCTGGTGACGGCTTCTCCGAGCCGCTGGCATCGCCGAAGCGTCAGGCGCAGAGGATCCGCCTCGGGCTGGAGCTCCGGCGCGGATCTCACCCGCGCCGGTTCCTCCTCCCGGATCATCTCGATCACGGTGGCGGTGATCGCTATGGCGATGAATATGATCGCCCCGATCCGGGCCAGCATTTTCCCATCCATGGGACCCCCTCCCGGGATCAGTTGCTGCTGTTGAACATCTGCGCGTTGCCCGGCTGATAGCCCGAGCCAGGTGTCAGAAAGCGCTCGCGCTGGATGCGCCCCTGTTCGGCGGCTGTCGCCCGGTCGGCCTCGAGCATGGCTGTGGCGCGACCATTGGCGGAGATCACCGCGATGAGGTCCGAAAGCTGTTGGGATTGCAGTGCGAGAAGCTGGTTGCCCGCCTGCGTCGCTTGCAGCGCACCGACCGCATTTTGGCTCTGATCGACCAGCTCAGACATCGCGGTGCGATTGCTGTCGATATTGCCGACCACGCCGGCCTGCACGCGCATGGCGTCCTGCAACCCGCCAACGGTGTTTTCCCAGCGCGAACGGGCATCGGCGATCAGCTGCGCGTCGGTGGCCGAGATCGAGAGCTTGCCGTAGTCCTGCCGGAACATCCGGTCGATCTGCTGGACGTCGAAGGCGATGCTCTGGGCCCGGCTCAACAGCTGCTGGGTGCGCTGGATGTTTTGCTGAAGCTGCTGGAGCGAGGAAAACGGCAAGCTCGCGAGATTACGAGCCTGGTTGATCAGCATCTGCGCTTCGTTCTGAAGCTGGGCGATCTGATTGTTGATCTGCTCCAGGGATCGGGCGGCTGTCAGCAGGTTTTCGGCATGATTGGTCGGATCATAGACGATGCGGCCGAACCCGCCGAAAAAGGCGTGTGCGGGTGTGGTGAGCACCGGCGCAAGCGGCGTCGCAAGCGCCAGGGCGAGCAGCGAGACACGCGTGAAACGGTGCAATTTGGGAAAGGTCACAGGTCGATCTCCTCTTGGCTGAACTCTTCATCGATTGAGAATTCGTCTTGGGGCCCGGCTTGGCTCGAGATGCCTATTGCCGGCTCATCCTCCGGGCCCGAAGGCGGCCCCGGGACGAGATTGGGGAGGCCGGGGATCAGGTCGGCGGCCCAGTCCACGCCGCGATGGCGCAGCCAGGCGGCAAGGAAGCCGTCGGCCCCATGCTCGGCGTGGACGCGCACGATGGCGGCCTGATCGGATTTGGAAGACGCGGCGCAGAGCGCGAGTCCGACTTCGCTGAGGCCCAGCTCGAACAGCCGGTTGCCGCGTCTCGACTGGCAGTAATAGTCCCGCTTGGGTGTCGCCCGTGCGAGGATCTCGATCTGGCGATCGTTGAGACCGAAGCGGCGATAGATGGCCGTGATCTGCGGCTCGATCGCGCGCTCGTTCGGCAGGAGCAGCCGCGTCGGGCAGCTCTCGATGATGGCGGGCGCGATCGCGCTGCCATCGATGTCCGACAGGCTCTGCGTGGCGAAAATGACCGAGGCGTTCTTCTTGCGGAGCGTTTTCAGCCATTCGCGGAGCTGGCCGGAGAAACCGTCATCGTCGAGGGCGAGCCAGCCCTCGTCGATGATGAGCAGCGTCGGGCGGCCATCGAGCCGGTCGCCAATCCGATGGAACAGGTAGGACAGGACCGCAGGCGCCGCTCCGGTTCCGACGAGCCCTTCGATCTCGAATGCCTGCACGTCGGCGGAGCCGAGGTGCTCGGTCTCGGCGTCAAGAAGCCGGCCATAGGGACCGCCAACACAATAGGGTCGCAGCGCCTGTTTGAGGTCATTGGATTGCAGCAGCACGGCGAGGCCGGTGATGGTGCGTTCGCCGGGGGGCGCGGACGCGAGCGAGGACAGCGCCGTCCAGATGTGCTCCTTCACCTCCGGTGTGACGGCGACACCCTCGCGCGCCAGGATCGCGCCGATCCAGTCGGCAGCCCAGGACCGCTCATAGGCATCGTCGATGCGGGAGAGCGGTTGCAGCGACACCGAGGCGTCCGACCCGTCGGTCAATCCGCCGCCCAGATCGTGCCAGTTCCCACCCATGGCGAGCGCCGCGGCTCGGATGGACCCGCCGAAGTCGAAGGCGAAGACCTGGGCTTTCGCGTAACGGCGGAACTGCAGCGCCATCAGCGCCAGCAACACCGATTTGCCCGCGCCGGTCGGGCCGACGACGAGCGTGTGGCCGACATCCCCGATATGGAGGGAAAGCCGGAACGGCGTACTTCCCTCGGTCTTGCCGTAGAGCAAGGGGGGCGCACCGAGATGGTCGTTCCGTTCCGGCCCTGCCCACACAGCACTCAAGGGGATCATGTGGGCAAGATTGAGTGTCGAGATCGGCGGCTGCCGGACATTGGCGTAGGCATGCCCCGGTAGAGAGCCGAGCCAGGCATCGACCGCGTTGACGGTCTCGGCCATCGCCGTGAAATCGCGGCCCTGAACGACCTTCTCGGCGAGCCGCAGCTTTTCGTCGGCGATGCGCGGATCGGCATCCCAGACCGTGATCGTGGCCGTGACATAGGCCATGCCCGCCATGTCCTGCCCGAGCTCCTGCAGGGCCATGTCGGCGTCTGCGGCCTTGTTGGACGCATCGGTGTCGACCAGCGCGGACTGCTCGTTGGTCATCACCTCCTTGACGATCGCGGCGATCGACTTGCGCTTGGCGAACCATTGCCGACGGATTCTGGTGAGCAGCCTTGTCGCCGCGAGCTTGTCGAGGAGGATCGCCCGCGTGCTCCAGCGATAGGGAAATGCCAGCCGGTTCATTTCATCCAGCAGGCCGGGCGTCGTGGCGGTGGGGAAGCCGATGATGGTGAGGACACGCAGATGCTGATCGCCGAGGCGCGGCTCCAGCCCGCCAATCAGCGGCTGGTCGGCAAGCAGCGCATCGAGATGCATCGGCACCTCCGGCACGCGCACGCGATGCCGGTTGGTGGAGATCGTCGAGTGGAGATAGGTGAGCGTCTCTGGGTCATCGAGCCAACGGCATTCAGGCATGAAGCCGTCGAGTAGGGCCAGAACGCGGTCGGTCCGATCCACGAAGCCGCGCTGCAATTCCCAGGGGTTCACGCCCGATTGCTCGCGGCCCTCATAGAGCCAGGTCTCGGCACGCGCGGACTCCTCGGCCGGCGGCAGCCAAAGGAAGGTCAGGAAATAGCCCGACACGAAATGGGCGCCGGCCTCCTCGAATGCCGCCCTGCGCTCGGCGTCGACCAAGGCCGATGCCGGGTCGGGAAACAGGCTTTCGGGATAGGTCGCGGCCTCGCTGCGCTGAGCCTCGACAAAGATCGACCAGCCGGAGCCGAGACGACGGAGGGCATTGTTGATGCGGCCAGCCACGGCGACCAGTTCGGCGGCGACCGACGAATCCAGATCCGGCCCGCGAAACTTCGCCGTTCTCTGGAAGCTGCCATCCTTGTTCAGCACCACGCCGGAGCCGGCCAATGCGGCCCAGGGTAAATAGTCTGCCAGGCGAGTGGCGGTGCGGCGGTATTCGGCCAGGTTCATCATCGCCGGGCCCTCACACCGCCAGGAAAGCCGGGATGCGCAGATGCCGGCGCCCGACTTCGACGAAGAGCGGGTCGCGCTTTGCCGCCCAGACGGCCACGAAATGTCCCACCGCCCAGATCGCCAGACCGACCAGCCAGAGGCGCAGGCCGAGGCCCACCGACCCGGCGAGCGTTCCATTCAGGATCGCAATGGAACGGGGAGCGCCGCCCAGCAGGATGTGTTCGGTCAGCGCCCGGTGAACCGGGACGGTGAAGCCTGGCACGGCATCGAGCTGTTCGAGAACAGCCGCCATCAGATGAGCGCCCCGCCGCCAAACGAGAAGAAGGACAGAAAGAAGCTCGATGCCGCGAAGGCGATGGAGATGCCGAAGACGATCTGGATCAGTCGGCGGAAGCCGCCAGAGGTGTCGCCGAAGGCCAGCGTCAGGCCGGTCACGATGATGATGATGACGGCGATGATCTTCGCGACCGGTCCCTCGATCGATTCGAGAATGCTCTGGAGCGGCGCCTCCCAGGGCATGGATGAACCGGACGCATGCGCGGCCGGGGCCATGAACAGGCTGACATAGGTGACGGCCGCGGCTGTCGCGATGTGACGGCGAATGCGCAAGGCGTGACGGATCATTCGGGCTTCCCTTCTGGACAGGTTGCGGGGGTGATGCGGTAGTCGCCGTCAGGGCCGAGCCCTTCGACGCGCGCGAGTTCGACAAGCCTTCGCGCGGCCCCGCGTCCGGCGAGGACGGCGACCAGGTCGATCGTCTCGGCGATCAGGGCGCGCGGCACGGTGATGACGGCTTCCTGGATAAGTTGTTCGAGGCGGCGCAGCGCGCCGATGCCGGAACCGGCATGGATGGTGCCGATGCCGCCCGGATGTCCCGTCCCCCAGGCCTTGAGCAGGTCGAGCGCTTCGGCGCCGCGCACCTCGCCGACGGGGATGCGGTCCGGGCGAAGCCGCAGAGAGGAACGGACGAGGTCGGAGAGTGTGGCCACGCCGTCTTTCGTGCGCATGGCAACGAGGTTGGGCGCGGCGCATTGCAATTCGCGCGTATCCTCGATGATGACGACGCGGTCCGAGCTGTTGGACACCTCGGCAAGGAGAGCGTTGGTCAGGGTCGTCTTGCCGGTCGAGGTGCCGCCCGCGACGAGTATATTGGCGCGCGCCGCCACCGCCTCGCGCAATGTCGCGCCCTGCCCGGCCGTCATGATGCCTGCGGCGACATAGTCGTCGAGCGTGAACACCGCGACCGCCGGCTTGCGGATGGCGAAGGCGGGCGCGGCGACGACAGGCGGCAGCAGGCCTTCGAAGCGTTCGCCGGTCTCCGGCAGTTCGGCCGAAACCCGCGGCGCCCCGGCATGCACCTCGGCGCCGACGTGATGGGCGACGAGCCGCACGATGCGTTCACCATCGGCTGCGGGCAGAATCTCCCCCGTATCGGCCAGGCCCTCGGACAACCGGTCCACCCAGATGCGACCATCGGGATTGAGCATGACCTCGACCACCGCAGGGTCGTCCAGGAAGTGGGCGATGGCGGCTCCGAGCGCGGTGCGCAGCATGCGCGAACTGCGCGCGCGTCCTTCTGGATTGTTATGTGAAGCCGCCATCTTGTCCCCGTTCTGGCCGGGAACAATTCGGTCCTGCCCCGACGGGGATGATTAAAAGAACCCGAATTCGGGTGGATTCAACAACTCTCTTTCAGAGTAGTACTGTAGCGTGCAAATACAGGAAATCGGCGGAATTGCCTGGCACCGTCGGCTTGCTGCACGGCCGCTATGACGGCTCCGTTCGCGTGGGGCTGACATCCTCGCTGATCTCCTGTCGAAGCTGCGGTCCCATCGCCAGGCGGCGTCCGAGCGCGCTGACGAAGGCGTCGTAGCGCTCGGACGCCTTCGCCCGCGCCGCCTGGGCCGCGGGCTCGGGCAGTGCCGGCGTGCTGGTGAGCCAGAAGCGCACGAAAACCGCCAGGGTTTCCACGGAGATCCCGACATCGCGCTCCAGCCTTGAAACGCGACGGTCGATCTGGTCGAGCCGTTTGACGACGGCCGCTTCACGTCGTTCGTCGGCATCCGGCGACAGAAAGGACGCAATCGCGGCTTCCGCGATCATCGATCGGGACTGACCACGGCGGGCAGCGAATTCCGCCAACATCGTCATGATCTCGGGGTCGAGATAGACGGAGACCGGAGATTTCTTCTTGCGTGCGGTCATTGCGATCAGAGGTCCATCCCGTCACCGGGATCCATGCTCACCTGGCGCGCCACGTTCAGCCCCATCACCTGCGTGAGGCGCCGGCTGCGGGTTGCATCGTCCTCACCGTCCTCATCGGGCGGATCGAACTCGTTCTCGATCGGCTTTCTCTTCTCGATCGGATTGGCATGGCTCAACTCCGGCTGTTGCCGGCGCTCGGAGCCGGTCGGATCTTCATCCGGATCACCGGACGTGTTCCTGGCCGTGACGAACAACGGACGCTGCGGCACCGGCAAGGCGCTCCAGTCGTCGGACTGTGGCTTTTCAGATCGGACCGATTCCGGGGGAGCGAGGACACGCTCCTTGAAGCGCGCATCCTCGAAATAGCGGGCCTTCTTCGCGCGGATCGGCGGGGTGCCTGCTAGCATGACGATCTCGTCGGAGGGCGGAAGCTGCATGATCTCGCCGGGCGTGAGCAACTGGCGCGCCGTCTCGGATCGCGAGACCATCAGGTGCCCGAGCCAGGGCGAAAGCCTGTGGCCGGCATAGTTTTTCATCGCCTTCATTTCGGTTGCCGTGCCGAGCGCATCGGACACGCGCTTGGCTGTTCGCTCGTCGTTGGTGGCGAAGCTTACGCGCACATGGCAATTGTCGAGGATCGAATTGTTCGGGCCGTAGGCTTTCTCGATCTGGTTCAGAGACTGGGCGATCAGGAAGCTCTTGAGTCCGTAGCCCGCCATGAAGGCCAGGGCGCTCTCGAAGAAGTCCAGCCGACCGAGAGCCGGGAATTCGTCGAGCATGAGCAGGAGCCGGTGCCGATCTGCCTTGGTCTGCAAATCCTCGGTCAGACGGCGCCCGACCTGATTGAGGATGAGGCGGACAAGGGGCTTCGTCCGATTGATGTCGGACGGTGGCACGACGAGGTAGAGCGTCGTGGGCATTTCGCCCACCACCAGGTCGGCGATACGCCAGTCACAGCGGCGCGTCACCTCGGCGACGACGGGATCGCGATAGAGACCTAGGAACGACATGGCGGTAGACAGCACGCCCGAGCGCTCATTGTCGGATTTGTTCAGGAGTTCGCGCGCCGCGCTGGCGATGACGGGATGCGGGCCGGCTTCTCCGAGATGCGCGGTCTTCATCATCGCGTCGAGTGTCGCTTCGATCGTGCGCCTGGGGTCGGACAGGAACGAGGCCACGCCGGCGAGGGTCTTGTCAGGTTCGGCATAAAGAACGTGCAGAATGGCCCCGACCAGCAAGGCATGACTGGTCTTCTCCCAGTGATTGCGCCGCTCAAGACTGCCCTCGGGATCGACCAGGATGTCGGCGATGTTCTGGACGTCGCGGACCTCCCATTCGCCGCGGCGAACCTCGAGCAGCGGATTGTACGCGGACGAGTCCGGGTTGGTCGGATCGAAGAGTAGCACCCGGCCATGCCGGGCGCGAAAGCCCGCGGTGAGCTGCCAGTTCTCGCCCTTGATGTCATGGACGATCGCCGAGCCCGGCCAAGTCAGGAGCGTCGGAACCACCAGGCCGACGCCTTTGCCAGACCGTGTCGGCGCGAAACACAGGACATGCTCCGGTCCGTCGTGACGCAGATAGGCCCGATCGAAGCGCCCGAGCACGACGCCATCGGGATCGAGGAGCCCCGCGGACTTGACTTCATCGGGTCGCGCCCATCGGGCGGAACCATAGGTTTCCGCGTTCCGTGCTTCCCGCGCTCGCCAGACCGACATGAGAATCGCGACGGCAATGGCGATGAATCCGCCCGATGCCGCGATCATCCCACCCGTGGCAAAGATGCCCGGCGCATAGGCTTCATAGAAATACCACCACCAGAAGATCGCGGGCGGATAATAGACCGGCCAGCTGCCGACCCGGAACCATGGCGACCCGAGCTGCGCCTGAAACCCGAGCTCCCAAGCCACGTATTGTGTCGCCGCCCATGTCGTGACGAGGATGATCAGAAAGACGGTGATGATCTGGCCCCAGAGGATTCTCGTCGCGGACATGGTGGTTCCTTCCTTTGAGTCTCAGAGCCCGAGGCCCCGTTTGCGGCCGAAGCTCCAGTCGACGCCGCCGTCGCCCCGCGCGACGCCCGAGACGTGGCGGCCGAGATTCTTCTCGAGCGAAGGGGACCAGGGCACGAGCTGGAAGCCGAGGCCGTCATCGATCATCGCGAAGCGGCCGGATGCCAGCGCCAGTCGCTGCCGGTAGGTGCCGGAGACATATTCGCCGCCGGCGGCCCGGTTGAACGGCAGGCCTGTCTCGGCCGCCAGCTTGCCGCCGAGCGCATCGAGTTCCCGGCGCCGCAGCGTGTCGATCAGGTTGCGGCTGAAGACGATGCGTCGCCCCTGACGCTCCGCCAGCCCTTCGTTCAGAAGGCGCTCGGCGCGGCGATCCATCGCTTCGCGAACCTCGGCGCCAAAGCCACCGGAGGAAACATCGATCCGCTCGCGCGCGACGGCCTGCCGGTCCAGCCAGGTCGCGCCGGACGCCGAAATCTGGCCTTGCAGATCGAGATCGGAACGGACGGCGATCGCCACGCGGCGCTGCCCTCTCGCATCGTCGAAGCTGCGAAGCTCGACGATCGATCCGGGAGCGCTGTCGCCCGCGGCATCGAGATCGGGCAGCTTGATGTGATGGGTCCGGCCATCGACGCCGTCGACCACCGCATAGGCGGTCCCTTTCAATTCGTCATCGAGCCCACGCTCGACCAGCCGGCCGATGACCGGGGAGTCGAGACTCTCGGCGGCAAGCACATAGCCTGCGGCGCCACGCTCGATCCCCTTTTCGGTCAGAGCCCGGTGCATGCGCTTGATGATGTCGCCGCGTTCTCCCAACTGGCGCAGCGTTGCCTCGGCATCATGGCTGACCGACCACTGCCCGGGGCCGACCTGCTCGGCGAGACCGAGCGATTCCAGCTTCCGGAGCCGCCCGATCTTGAGGGCCTGGTATTCATCGGGCTGCCGGTCGGGATGCGGCGCGAGGTCGATGGCGCCGGCATCGCGGGCGTCGCGAACCAGCTGGCGGTCAAGCTGGGTCCAGCGCTCCGCCTCGATCTGGCGTTCGAGGGCGCGCCGGATGTCGTGATCAGTGCGCGGCCCCAGTTCCATGGTGATGAGATCGCGCGCCCGGTCGCGCATCCCCTCCTTGATATAGTCGCGCGAGATCACGAGGTCCTGCCCGTCGTCCCGAACGCCGCGGACGATCAGATGGACATGGGGATGTTCGGTGTTCCAGTGATCGACGGCGACCCAGTCGAGGCGGGTGCCGAGATCCTTTTCCATCTGCCCGACGAGATCGCGCGTGAAGGATTTGAGATCCGACATCTCGAGCGCGTCGTCGGGCGAGACGATGAAGCGGAAATGATGCCGGTCGTCGCCGCAGCGCTCGGCGAAGGCCCGCCCGTCGGCAGTCTCCGTCTCCGGCCCGAACAGACGTGCCTTCTCCCCGTCCCGGGTTACACCGTCACGGCTCAGGTAATCGAGATGCGTGCCCAGGGGCGCGGTACGCCCGGAGTGGCGCACGACGCGCGCCTTGACCACGGCTCCCCGTGACCGGGCGGTGACGAAACGATTGGCCTGGATGCTGGCCCAGACCCACGACCTGCTGCTTGCTGGTGATTGGCAGGCCGTGCCGCTCAGGGAGATTCTGCGGGGCGAGCTCAGTCCGTTCGGCGACGGCATGCGTATTCAGCTCGAAGGCCCGGAAGTGGAATTGCCGCCCGATCTCGCCCTGGCGCTTGGGATGGCGTTTCACGAGTTAGCGACGAACGCCGCCAAATATGGCGCCCTGTCGACCCCAGCCGGTCGGCTCGAGGTCAACTGGGAAATACGAGCAGACGACACCGAACTGGAACTCGCTCTGCGCTGGGTCGAGCGCGACGGTCCTTCCGTAACGCAGCCTGGCCGGCAAGGCTTCGGTGGTCTGCTTCCGCTAAATGCCCTCGAATCGGGTTAGAGTTTTCCGCGCCATTTCCTGGCTGGGAGAGGGAGCGGTAGCGATGAAGGCATCGCAGTTCACGGACGCGCAGAAGGCGTTCATCATCAAGCAGGGCGACGACGGCACCCCGGTGGCGGAGATCTGCCGGAAGGCGGGGATCAGCCAGGCGACCTACTTCAACTGGAAGAAGAAGTATTCCGGCATGATGCCGTCGGAGATGAAGCGGCTGCGCGAGCTGGAGCAGGAGAATGCCCGACTGAAGAAGATCGTGGCGGACCTGACGCTCGATCGGGAGATGCTGCAGGACGTCATCAAGCGAAAGCTCTGAGGCCTGGCCGGAAGAGAGCGCTGGTCGACGCGATGCGATCGGAATGGGCGATCTCGATCCGCCGCGCCTGTGCGGCGATCCGGTTCGACCCGAAGACCTACCGATACAAGTCGCGCCGGCCCGGTCAGGCCGCTCTGGAACAGCGGATCAAGGAGATTTGTCAGACGCGTGTGCGCTTCGGCTACCGGCGCGTGCACGTCCTGCTGCGGCGGGAGGGATGGCAGATCAATCAGAAGAAGACCTACAGGCTTTACAAGGAGTTGGGCATGCAGCTGAGGAACAAGACGCCAAAGCGGCGCGTGAAGGCGAAGCTCAGAGACGATCGGCAGGAGGCAGTCGGCCCCAATGACGTCTGGGCCATGGACTTTGTGCACGACCAGCTGGCGGCCGGCCGCAAGATACGCGTGCTGACTGTGGTCGATACCTTCTCCCGCTACTCACCGGCGCTCGATGCCAGGTTCAGCTATCGCGGCGCGGATGTGGTCGCCACGCTGGAGCGGGTGTGTTCAAGGATCGGCTATCCGAAGACGATCCGTGTCGATCAAGGCTCGGAGTTCATCTCCCGGGATCTGGACCTTTGGGCTTACCAGCGCGGCGTCACGCTCGACTTCTCGCGGCCGGGCAAGCCGACGGACAACGCCTTCATCGAGGCGTTCAATGCGCGGTTGCGGGCGGAATGTTTGAACGCCCACTGGTTCTTGAGCCTTGCAGATGCAGCGGAAAAGTTGGAGGCTTGGCGCAGAGACTATAATGAGCAACGGCCACACGGCGCGATCGGGAACAACGTCCCGGCCGCGCTCATGAAATCGGCACACGCAGCCAGCCCGTGTTGCTGATCAAGGCCGGAAAACTCTAGCGCCAGCCGAGGGCGCATTGGGGAGCGGCCCATCGGAACCAAGCTGATCCAGCGTATGCTGGGTAGTCGCAAGGGAGCAGGCTTTTCCTTTGATTTTCAGCCGTCTGGATTGGAGTTCGGCCTGACCCTGTCTCTGGAGCAACAGCCTTCGGCTGGCATCGCCGGAGTCCCGGCCAGGATACCTGCGGTCGGACCTCTCGGGGCGTAGGATCATTCCGTTGGCTCGGATAGACCGCCCGCTTCCGCAGGAGACGAGTATGCCTGAGCATCTGCTCTGTGCCGCAAGAAGCCTCATTGCTCGTGGTTTCTACATGTCTGCTTACAGGAAGCGGCAAAGACGTCCACAACGGTCAGGAGGGGGCACAATGCGGTCATTCGTGAAGCGTGGCGGGAACGACTGACCAAGGCTCGAAGCTGCCATCCGGGAGCGACCGAATACCCCATCTATAATAGTCGTTCTGCTCCGATCTTCTATCTGAAATCGCAGATCCTGAGCCCGGCTTTGCGTGCGTCCTGGCTCAACGCTTCCGAATCGATTCGGCGGCAGCGGCCGGGGTGACGGCTTTCCTGCGAGCAGGAAGAAGGCCCCGACCTCTCGGCCGGGGCCTTGCGCGCCTTAGTCGCCGTTGCGGCGGTTGGGGCGGGACCAGATGAGGGAGTAACCCTCGCCGTCCTCGTCATCGAAGAGGTTGGCGTAGATCGGAGCGGTGAAGCTCGGATCGTCCAGCTTGAGGCCCAGATAGTCGCGGCCCTCGCCCGAGCGCTTGGACCAGGCGGCACCGATCTCGGCGCGGCCGACCAGGACCCGGTGGCTGGGGGCGTTCTCGCAGGTGGCGCGCTGGTCGGGGACGATGCGCACGCCTTTGGCCTGGACGCTGAGGGTGACGATTTCGCCGGTGAATTCGTTCGAGCCGGTCTTCTTGAAGGTACCGATGGTCGCCATTTTAAGTCTCCGTTTTCCGTTTTCGAGCCCGCACCATTGCGGCCTCGATGGCGATCGACAGGACGGAGACGATCGCTGGCGCACCCCCGCGCAGCAGGGGGCTGGACAGCAAAGGAGGAACTTTCTTGTCACCGCGAGGAATGACGGTGCCTGCACCGGCAGGGGAAGAAAGTTGTGACGGCGCTGTTGCGCTGAAGCGGTCGAGGCGCAGCCGGTCTTCGGCCAGATCAGGCCATTGAAGAGGCCGTTTGGAGCGGTTGAGAGACGGGGCATGACACGGAGACGATGGCGCCCCAGTGGTTCCAGGAAAGACAGACCCGGCCGGCATCACGGCCGGTCCGTCACCCTTCGTCCCAGCCCTTGCGCGGCCTTCCACACGAACGGTTCCACCGGCATTGCCCCCATTGCCGGGTTCAGGATCGGCAGGCGAGTGCCGGAGCTGTCATCTTGCGCTCCCGTTACGGCCGCGCGGGCCTCACGCCGATCCGGGTCGTACACTCCGATACATTCCCACCAACCTGCTGACGGGGATGGCCGGTGTCACGCTGCCCTGGCTGTCCGTCCAGCTCCCGCTATGCGTCGTCACGCGCGCGCAAGGTTCCGGTCCGCCGGGCCGGCGGCCGCCCATCCCGCGAGCCGGAGGAAAGCCGTCACTCCCACGGCGATCGCGCCAGTGATCGCGAATACCAACTGCCAGGTTTCGGACGGCATCGTGAGTTTGACGATGCCAAGCGTGGCATAAAACCCGGCCAGGACAGCGGGAGCGACAAAGACCAGGGCGATCAGCATACGCGCCCAGAGTGGGCGAACGAACATGAGCAAACCCTGCGCAACGGCCAGGGTCAGCCCCGCCGCGAGGAGGCCGACGAGCCCTGCGCCGAGCCATCCCGCACCTGTGCCAAAGGCCCAGGTGGCGGCGTTCAGGCCGAGGAAGAACGGCAGCGCAAAGACGGCGAGATTGAACAGCAGCCAGCACATCGTACCGATGGCCGCAATGGAAACGAGGATGCCCAGAATGATCATGGTGGCGGCTCCGTGCAAAAGGTTGAACGGTTGCGCCTGCCACCACCTCCACGGCGCAAACCGGGATATATCATGAACATGCCTGTCTCGGCGAGACGGAATGGCAGGTCCGCTCGCGCGCCTTCGACATGAGATTGTTGGAGGGCAGCGCTCATGCGCTGCCCGTACCGAAGCGATAGACCGGGATGCCCATCTTGCGGGCCTTGTCGGCCAGATTGTCCTGGATGCCGGTTCCGGGGAAGATGATGACGCCGATCGGCATGAGGCTAAGCATCTGGTCGTTGCGCTTGAACGGCGCGGCCTTGGCGTGCTTCGTCCAGTCGGGCTTGAACGCGACCTGCGGCACCTTGCGGTTGTTGGCCCAGGTGGCGGCGATGCGCTCAGAGCCTTTCGGCGTTCCGCCGTGCAGGAGCACCATGTCCGGGTGCTTGGCATGGACCTGATCGAGCTTGTCCCAGATGAGCCGGTGGTCGGTGGTATCGCCGCCCGAGAAGCAGATCTTCGGCCCGGCGGGCAACAGAACCTCGTTGTCCGTCCGGCGCTTGGCGGCGATGAAGTCGCGGCTGTCGATCATCGCCGCGGTCATCTGGCGGTGGTTGACCCGTGAGCCGGAGCGCGGCGACCATGGCGTGCCGGTGGTGCGCAGGTAAATGTCGGCGGCGGAATCGCGGAAGAGCTCCATGCTGTCGCGGCGCTCGATGAGGCTCTGGCCGATGCCAATCAGGGTCTCGAGCTGGACGGATTTGACCTCCGAGCCATCCTGTTCCCGCTGAAGGCGCTTCTGAGCCTGCTCGTTGTCGTCCAGTTTGCGCTCGATCCGCTCGACGGCGCGGTGGAAGGTGTTAACGGTGGACCACATGATCTCGTCGAGGTCGAAATCGAGGCTGGTGTCGGCCATGCTGGAAATCAGGGCGTCGAAGATATCGGCGACAGCGGTCTGGATGACGTGATCCTCAGGGGTGATCCGGGGATCGGCCTCGTCCTCCGAGGGACGATAGCCATAGAGTTCGAGATCCTCGATGACATGGCCGGTCGGGGAGGTGCTGTGATCGGGTTCGAGTTCGTCATGAGCGTCCATGGGGTGCGTCCTTCGGCTGGACCGCGACCGTCGCGGCCTTCATGGCGACGACAAGCCCACGGGCGATTCGGTCTGGCAGCCCGAGCCCTGGCGAGGGCCTCGATGGCAAAGCCGGACTATTTTGCCTCGCGCTGCGAAGCCCCGAAGGGGCGGCGGAAAATAGTCCGGCGCCGCCATTGCCGGGCCGGACCGTTTGTGGGCCGCTCGCCCTCTCGAAGGCCGAGGCGCGGCCCCCTTGCCGTGGGGTGCAGTCCCATATGCCCATGACAAGCCGGACCCCGCCCGATCACACCCCCTTTCCGGCTATGCAGCGAGGACCATGAAGCGGCTGACGTCCTCGGGGGCGAGTTGCACCCGCACCTCCGCCCGAAGCGCAGCCAGCCCGCGCATGACGAGATCTTCGTTGAAGTCCCCCAGCATGGGCGAGAGCGTGATCGCCTCGATCCCGGCCCCGCGTGCCCGGTCGACAAGGCTATCCCGCGCGCCGTCGCCGGCCGGATCGTTGTCGCGGACGATATAGAGCCTGCGCAGATGCGGCGGGAACAGGATGGCGGCGAGGTGCCCGGCCGAGAGTGCCGAAACCGTCGGCATCATGGTCAAAGCCTGCCGCAGGGACAATATGGTCTCAATGCCCTCCCCCGCCGCCATGACATCCTGCGCCTCGCCAAAACGGACGGCATTGCCGAGCAGGTCGCCCATCGCCTTGCGCGGCGGATCGATGGGCGCCTTGGCCGAGCCGTCACGGGCGAGCCAGGTCCGGTGCGCGCCGGTGACCTTGCCATTGAGATCGGTGACCGCGGCGATCATCGCAGGCCAGGTCTCGGTCGGCCCATCGCCCTCGGGCCGCCAGTAGCAGTTCAGATGAAAGCGCAGGTTTGCGGTTCCGCGTAAATCCGCAATCCCGCGTTTGCGCAAATACGATTCCGCGACGCTGCCCATGATCGGCCGGGTCATGCGCCAGAGCCTGCGCGCCGCCTCGGACGAACCCGAAGGCACCAGTGGTGTTCGCGGTCGAAGCGTGACCGGCCCCGGTTCGGGATGCGGCAGGCTGAGGAACCGTCGGGCCTCCTCGGCGACATCCGCGAAGTCGCTCAGGCCGAGGGATTCCCGGATCACGTCGAGCAGGTCGCCATGCTCGCCGGTCGCCGGGTCGGTCTTATGTGCAGTTGAACATAAGTCCGAACATGTTGCGGCGCGTGTTATGTTGCGCATGCGGGGTTTGGCCTTGCCCAGCGGGCGATCACCGGGATTTACGCAACATAATGTCAGCCCATGGCGGGGGATCTTGTGATGCCCCGCGATGCTTCCGAACTGTCGCGCCGCCTTGCCGGTGATGCCGAGGCGGTCTGTCGCTATTACCTGTCCAATGGGCGGCGTCGGGGCCGCTATTGGATGGTGGGCGATGTTCGCAACGCCCCCGGGCGGTCGATGTTCGTCCGGCTCAGTGGACCGGACTCCGGCCCCGGCGCCGCCGGTCGTTGGACCGATGCGGCCACGGCCGAGTTCGGCGATCTGCTCGATGTGATCCGCGAGAGCTGCGGTTTCACGGAGCTTCGTGAAGCCGTCGAGGAGGCGCGGCGCTTTCTGAGCCTGCCGCGCGTTGAACCGCGCCGCAACCCAAAGTCCGTTTGCACGCGCGTCCCCGCCGGATCGCCGGAAGCAGCACGGCGGCTGATCGCCATGTCGCAGCCAATCGGCCGGACGCTCGTCGAGACCTACCTGTGTACTCGCGGCATCGAGGCCGTCCACGATGCCGGTGCACTGCGGTTCCATCCCCGCTGCTACTACCGACCGGACGAGCATTCGCCGACCGAGACCTGGCCTGCGATGATCGCCGCCGTCACCGATCTCGACGGCAAGATCACAGGGGCGCACCGCACCTGGCTTGCGCCTGACGGCTTTGCCAAGGCAGCGGTTGACACGCCGCGCAAGGCCATGGGCGATCTGCTCGGTCATGCCGTTCGATTTGGTGCGGTCGAAGACGTTCTCGCCGTTGGCGAAGGCATCGAGACGATGCTGTCGCTGCGCGCGGTGCTGCCTACCATGCCGATGGCCGCCGCGCTGTCAGCAGGCCATCTTGCCGCCGTTATACTGCCGCCGACACTGCGCAGGCTCTATGTCGCCCGCGATGCCGATGCCGCGGGCGACATGGCGCTTACGGCATTGACCGAACGCGCGGCAGCGGCGGGCATTGAAGCGCTGGCCCTGTCTCCGAGGCGGGGCGACTTCAACGAGGACATGCAAGCCTTCGACCCCGGCGCGCTTCGGGCAGCACTGCGCACCCAGCTAGCACCCCAGGATGCCGGGCGGTTCATGCGCGAAGCATCCGCCAG
>Ga0180222_1000770_pt1 | contig 41239 bp, 37 predicted proteins | sample eDN5th37CKraftOP_FD_151336 | JGI IMG/M metagenome (GOLD analysis project Ga0180222, IMG submission 151336) | Enriched Organic Plus compost microbial communities from Emeryville, California, USA - eDNA 5th pass 37_C Kraft OP (version 2) (version 2) ...
GGCACTTTGGAGCGCGGCATGTGTTTACTCACTCATACGCACGGAACGTAGAGCCTGCACTTAAGCAGCTGCGAGTAAACAAGGTTTTAAGAATACCTTTTCGTTACCGCCGCGCATAAATTGCCGTCAATCATCGACAAAAATATCACAGCCGAACAATGGTCATAGCTCGCGCGCCGCGCCCGCGACGAGCGGAATGAAGCGCACCGCGATCAGCTCTTCGCGCGCGATACCGGCCGCCGACTTGCTGAGTTTGACGAGATATTGCTGCCCCGCGTCGGGACCGACCGGCATCACCAGGATGCCGTCGTCGGCCAGTTGATCGAGCAGACTTTGCGGCACCTCAGCCGCCGCCGCGGTGACCATGATGCGATCGTAAGGGCCCTTGCCCGCCCCCGCGACCAGGCCGTCGCCCGTGATCACCTCGACATTGTCGTAGCCGAGCGCGGCCAGCCGCTCACGCGCCTGCTCGGCGAGCGTGCGATAGCGCTCGATGCTCACCACCTCGCGCGCCAGGCGCGACAGCACGGCCGCCTGGTAGCCCGAGCCGGTACCGATCTCGAGCACGCGGTGGTGCGGACGCACCGCCAATTGCTCGGTCATGTAGGCCACCAGACAGGGCTGGCTGATGACCTGTCCGCAGGGGATCGGCAAGGCCTGGTCGGCATAGGCGCGGGCCGCGTATTCCGCTTCGACAAAGCGCGCGCGCGGCACCTCGTCCATCGCGCGCAGGACCGCCTGATCGGAAATGCCGCGCCGGCGCAAGGTCAGCAGCAATTCCATCCGGTCGATGTCCTGGTCACCCCCCGATTTCGCCACTTTCGTTCCCCCTTTGCGCCATTTTTAACACGTCTGCTTAGCCTTCCGATAAGGTTGTGCAAGAGGCCGCCGCGGGCGGCCAAGATAGCGCTCGCGCGCGAATACAGGATTGCTTGGACAGGAGCATTCGATGACGAAGTCCCCGCGCCTCTTGGTGGTCGAGGATGAGTATCTCATCCGCATGCTGCTGGAGGACATGCTGGCCGACCTCGGTTACGAGGTGGCCGCCACCGTCGGCACGTTCGACGAGGCCAAGAATTTGGCGACCGCGAATGATTTCGACGCCGCCATCCTCGACGTCAATCTCGACGGCGAAGAGATTTACCCGGTGGCCGACATCCTGGCCGCACGCGGCCTGCCCTTCGTCTTCGTCACCGGCTATGGCGAGGGCAGCCTTCCGCAGGCCTATCGCGGCCGGCCCGCTTTGCAGAAGCCGTTCCAGGCCGAGCGGCTGAAGGCGACCTTGGCGGGACTGCTGGCGGACGCCTGAGGCCGCGCGCCATGGTGTGACCGTCATCCCCCCACGCAAAGCGGGCGATGGCCGCCGAGGGTTACGTCCGGCGCTCGCGCGCGGTCCCGAAACGACGATCGTTCAATCGAACACTTCCGCCAGCGTCGTCATGAACGGCTCGTCGGTGAGATCGAGCCGCAGCGGCGTGACCGCGATGCGGTTCTGATCGAGCGCGGCGAGATCGCTGCCCGGCGCCGCGCCCACCGGCCCGCCGCGGCCGAAGGCGATCCAGTAATAGGGATTGCCGCGGCCGTCGTGGCGCGGATCGATGCGCAGCAGTTCCTGGTCGCGCTTGCCCTGCACCGTCACCGCGATGCCGGCGACCTCGTCCGGCGCGCAATCGGGAAAATTCACGTTCACCAGCACGTCGCGCGGGATACCGGCTTTGAGCACGCGGCGGATGAGATCGGGCGCGTGCTTGATCGCGGTCTCCCAGGGCGGCATGCGCTTGAGCGAGAAGGCATAGGCCTGCGACAGCGCGAAAGAGGGAATGCCGAGCACGGTCCCTTCCATGGCGCCGGCGACAGTGCCGGAATAGGTGACGTCCTCGGCGCAATTGCGCCCGCGATTGACGCCCGAGAGCACCAGGTCCGGTTTCACCGGCATGATGTGCCGCGCCGCCATGATGACGCAGTCGGTCGGCGTGCCCTTGACCGCGAAATGGCGATTGTCGACCTCGCGCAGGCGCAAGGGATCGTTGAGCGAAAGCGAATGCGAGACGCCCGACTGGTCGGTCTCCGGTGCTACGACCCACACTTCGTCCGACAGCGCGCGCGCGATCTGTTCGCAGGCCGCAAGCCCCGGCGCGTGGATGCCGTCGTCATTGGTCACGAGAATACGCATGTATTTCCTTGCCACGTGGTCATGCATCGAACCGTCACCCCGAGGAGCGCGCGCAGCGCGCCTCGAAGGGCGACCGCCGGGGCCGTTCATCCGTCGAGGCCCGCCTTCGGCGGGCATCTCAGGATGACGGCGAGAGGATCAATCACTTCGCTCGCTCAATCTTCTTCACACCGCCCATATAGGGCAGCAACACGTCCGGCACGGCAATCGCGCCGTCCTCCTGCTGATAGGTTTCCATCACCGCGATCAGCGCGCGGCCGACCGCGACGCCGGAGCCGTTGAGCGTGTGCACGAATTGCGGCTTGCCGTCCTTGGCCCGGTAGCGCGCATTCATGCGGCGGGCCTGGAAATCGCCGCAGACCGAGCAGGATGAGATTTCGCGGAACATGTTCTGCCCGGGCAGCCAGACCTCGATGTCGTAGGTCTTCTGCGAGGCAAAACCCATGTCGCCGGTGCAGAGCGTGACCACGCGGTAGTGCAGATCGAGCTTCTTGAGCACGGCCTCGGCGCAGGACAGCATGCGCTCGTGCTCTTCTTTCGATTTGTCGGGCGTGGTGATGGAGACGAGTTCGACCTTGGTGAACTGATGCTGGCGGATCATGCCGCGCGTGTCCTTGCCGGCGGCGCCCGCTTCCGCGCGGAAACACGGCGTGCAGGCGGTCAGCCGCAGCGGTAGTTCCTCTTCGGCGACGATAGACTCGCGCACCAGATTGGTGAGCGGCACTTCGGCGGTGGGGATGAGCCAGAAGTCGTTCGTCGTCCGAAATTGATCCTCTTCAAACTTCGGCAACTGCGCGGTGCCGAACATCACCTCGTCGCGCACCATCAGTGGCGGGTTCACTTCGGTGTAGCCGTGCTCTTGCGTGTGCGTGTCGAGGAAAAACTGACCGAGCGCGCGTTCCAGCCGCGCCAGCCCCTTCTGCAGCACGACGAAGCGCGCGCCCGACAGTTTGGCGGCAAGCTCGAAGTCCATCATGCCCAAGGCTTCGCCCAGCTCGAAATGCTGCATCGGGGTGAAGCGATAGTCGCGTTTGATGCCGCTCTTATGACGCTCGACATTGCCGTGCTCGTCGAGCCCGTCCGGCACCTCGTCGAGCGGTGTGTTGGGCAGCGTGGCGAGCAGCCCGCCCGGCCCGTTGAGTTCATCGTCGAGGCGCTTGGCCTCGGCTTCCAATTGACCGAGGCTTTCCTTCAGCTCCGCCACCTCGGCCATCAGGGCGTTCGCGCGCGCCTCGTCCTTGGCCTTCTTGGCCTCGCCGATCTCCTTGGAGGCGGCATTGCGGCGCGCCTGCGCCTGCTCGAAGCGGGTGATCGCCGCGCGCCGGTCCTCGTCCAGCCCGAGAATCCGGGCGATCAGCTCCTTGCGCGGCGCATCGGGCATGCCACGGCGGATCAGGCCCCGCTCAAAGGTTTCGAGATGTTCGCGAATCCATCGGATGTCGTACATGGGGATGCCATTGTCATGGCCGGGCTCGTCCCGGCCATCCCGATTCAAAAGGAAAGGCGTTGCCTACCTAAGCGGGATGCCCGGCACAAGGCCAGGCATGACAATACCGCGGCTTGGCCGCACAAATCCGCTCCGAGGGGGCGCTAAATGCCCGCTCAGGCGAGCGAAACTTCGAGGAACGGCTGCAGTTCCGGCGGCACGTCGGGGCGCTTGGCCACCTTGGCCGCCAGCACCTTGTCCTGGCTGGCGGCGCTGACCAGGCGGGCGAAGCCGGCCTCGGAAAAGCGCGCCCCTTCGTTGTCGATGACCCTGTGCCGGACCTTGGCATCGCCGCGATCGACCAGCACGTCGGTCACGACATGGTTGATGCGCGCCCGCCCGGCGATCGCCAGCAGATGGCGCTGGCTCTTTCGTTTCGCGATCCCGGCCAGGTCGCTGTCGGTGAGCACGTTCGACTTTTCCAGCACCGGACCGGCGACCGCGATGTCGTCGCTGTTCGACAATTGCCCGATCGTATCGGCCGGAGCGCCGTCCATGGTCGCCAGACGGGCGGCGAGTTCCACCTGCCCCATGCGCCCGATGTCGCGCGACAGCCGCCCGATCACGGCATCGAAAATGGCCACCTGCTCCTCGGTGCAGGAGCCGGCGTAAGCGAGAAACAACTCGGTGATCCGCCGGAGCATCAGCAAGTGTCGCTGGTCTGACACGTTGCTGAGAACGGCGTCGATCTCTTGCAACAGCGACTTTACGTCACCACTCATTGACGGACGTTCCCGACCACTCATCCCGCGAGCCAGCCTCGCGCGGATGTCTGATCGTATCCTTAGCGCGAACCCACCAATGAATAATTAAACCCGGTCGCCGGGCCGTGAATTGCAAACTAGTTGTATATTCTGGTTGTTTATCCCGCGTCGGTTGTCCAAGCCGCGTCCGCGGCGGTCATTCCGCCGTCTCGGATGCCGCCTTCGCCGCTTCCGCGGCCTTGGCCCTCTTTTCGACGAAGCGCACCGACCAGATCGACCCTTCGAACAGGATCAACAGCGGCACCGCCAGCGACATCTGGCTGATCACGTCGGGCGGCGTCAGCACGGCCGCCAGCACGAAGGCGCCGACGATGAAATAGCGCCGCTTCGCCTTGAGCTGCTCGGAGGTGATGAGCCCGATGCGGCCGAGCAGCGTCAGGATCACCGGAAGCTGGAACGCCGCGCCGAAGGCGAGCACCAGCGTCATCATCAGCGACAAATACTCGCCGACCTTGGGCATCAGCGCGATCGAGGCTTCGGTCGTCGTGCCCGGCTGCTGCATGTGCAGCGAGAAGCGCACCAGCATCGGCAGGACGAGGAAATAGACGACCAGGGCGCCGAGCGTGAAAAACACCGGCGTGGCGACGAGGTAAGGCAGGAACGCCTTGCGCTCGTGACGATAGAGCCCGGGCGCCACGAACATGTAGATCTGCGCCGCGATCACCGGGAAGGACAGGAAGGCGGCGCCGAACATCGCCAGCTTGAGCTGGGTGACGAAATATTCGAGCAGCGCGGTATAGATGAATTTCGAATTCTCCGGCCCCGCCACCCAGACGAACGGCCAGACCAGGATATTGTAGATGTCCTTGGCGAACATGAAGCAGAGCGCGAACATCACCCCGAAGGCGAGCAGCGCCTTGATCAGCCGCGAGCGCAGCTCGATCAGATGATCGATCAGCGGAGCCTTGCTGGCCTCGATGTCGTCATGGCTCATGCCGTGCCCCCGGTTTCCTTCGGCGGCATTTCGGTCTTCGTTTCGGCGACGCCGAAATCCTCAGCACTGACGGGCGCCGGCGGCTCCGGCAACGGCACCTCGACCGCCACCTCGGGCGCCGACTGTGCCGCGAGATCGTCCGGGTCGGCGTGCGCGGCCGGCTCGCTCGCCTCGGCCGCAGTCTCGCTCTTGGGCGTTTCGGCGAGCGGATCGTAATTGGCAAAATCGGTCACCGAGGACTTCCATTCCTCGGCCTGCTTCTGCAGGTCGGCGACTTCGGCCTCGCGCAAGGCTTCCTGGAACTGGCCCTGGAATTCGCTCGCCATGCGCCGCACTTTGCCCATGTACTGGCCGATCGTGCGCAGGACCGTGGGCAGCTCTTTGGGCCCGATCGCGATCAACGCGACGATGCCGACGACGACAAGCTCGCCCCAACCAATGTCGAACATGAACTAGCCAACTCCAGGCGCCGCCCCCATAGGCGCCGGCGCCGCGCATATCGCCCCGCAGCGCCTATTCCGTGCATTGCTCCGCTGTCAGGAGCGAACGCTCTCGGCGCGGTGCTCGGTTTCCGCCTTCGGCGCATTGGACGCCGCCTGATGATCGATGCTCTTCGGCGGCTCGCTCTTGGCCGCCGTATCGTCCTCGGCCATGCCCTTCTTGAAGGCCTTGATGCCGCTGGCAACGTCGCCCATCAGGTCGGAAATCTTGCCGCGCCCGAACAGCAGCAGGACCACGACGATGACGATCAGCCAGTGCCAGATACTCAGGGAACCCATCAGCAAACCCTCCGCTCGCGACGGGCTCAACTTGCGCTCGTCGGCTTATGCTTCCGTTAGAAACTAGGCTCGGGTGAGGGCAAAAACAAGGACTTAACCGCCGCGCCGGGCGCAGCCTTTTCGCGCATGCGTCGATATTTACCTTAATGCCCCGGCTTGCACGGCCGACTGCTCCCCGGCAGCCGGGAAAACCGCAAAACGGCGCGCCGAGGCGCGGATTATCTCAATCCGTGTCCGGTTCGCCCTCGCCCGTCGAAGCCTCGGGCGCGCCCTGCAATGTCGGTTCGTGCGCGGGTTCCTCCGGCGCGGATTCCGCATGCTCCTGCACATCCGCCTGCGCGGGCTGTTGCGCATGCTCCGGCTCTTGCGCCTGTTCCGGCGCCGGCGCCAAAGCGAGATCGAGATCGCCGGGATCGAGCGGATCCTCGTCGTCGCGCAGCGTGCTGTCGTCGGAGGGCACCGGCACGCTGAAGCCGGTCGGCAGGCCGCCTTCCAGAAGGCCGGCGCCTTTCAGCTCCTCGAGCCCGGGCAGATCGCTCACCGACTCCAGTCCGAAATGCGACAGGAACTGCTCGGTGGTTCCATAGGTGACCGGGCGGCCGGGCGCCTTGCGGCGGCCGCGCGGGCGGATCCAGCCGGTCTTCAGCAGCACGTCGAGCGTGCCGGCGGCGGCCTGCACGCCGCGAATTTCCTCGATCTCGGCGCGGGTCACCGGCTGGTGATAGGCGACGATGGCGAGCGTCTCGATGGCGGCGCGCGACAGCTTGCGGCTTTCCACCGTCTCCTTGGTCAAGAGCCAGGACAGATCGGCGGCCGTGCGGAAGGTCCATTTGCGCCCGACGCGCACCAGGTTGACGCCGCGCGGCCCGTATTCGGCCTGCAACTGGGCGAGCGCCTCCTTCACATTGACGCCCTCGGGAAGCTGCTTGGCGAGCGTCGCCTCGTCGAGCGGCTCGGCGGCGGCGAACAGCAGCGCCTCGATCAGCCGCAATTCCTCCGGCCGCGCCACGGGTTCGGCCGCCATTTCGGACACCGGCTCGGCCAGCGCCGCCGGCTCGTCATTGTGAACGATCTCGAATTTCGTGGCCACGCTCGGCATCGACCCGGTCTCCTCGTGCATTTTCTTATGTTTCGTCTCACGCGTCATGCGCGCGCGAAACGGCGCTCGTGCCCACGCGCTTGCGCATGTAGATCGGCGCGAACGACTCTTTCTGATGGATTTCGGCCAAGCCTTCGCGCACCAGTTCGAGCGCGGAAGCGAACGAAGAGGCAAATACCGTCGGCGCCAGCGCAGGCTCCACCACATATTGGATCAGGAACTGGTCGATGCGCGACCAGTCGCCGGATTCGCCGATCAGGCGCTCGAGCGTCGCGCGTGCCTCCGCCAGCGACCAGACCGAGCGCTGCTTGAAGCGCACGCGCGACATCACGGTGCGCTGGCGCTGGCTCGCATAGGCGCTGAGCAGGTCGTACAGCGTGGCGGTCCATTCCGGCCGCTTGACCTCGGCGATCGGCTCGGGCGCGCCGCGCGCGAACACATCGCGATTGAGCTGCGGCCGCTCCATCAGCCGGTTCGCGACCTCGCGGATGGCTTCCAGCCGCCGCAGGCGATTGGCCAGCGCCAGCGCCATGTCCTCGGCGCTCGGCCCCTCGCTCGGCGCCGGTTCGGGCAACAGCAGCCGCGATTTCAGATAGGCCAGCCACGCCGCCATCACCAGGTAGTCGGCTGCGAGTTCGAGCCGCAGCTTGCGCGCCTCTTCGATGAAGCTGAGATACTGGTCGGCGAGCGCGAGAATGGAAATCTTCGCCAGATCGACCTTCTGCTGGCGCGCCAGCGCGAGCAACAGGTCGAGCGGCCCTTCGAATCCCTCGACGTCTACGATCATCGCCGGCTCGCTGTCGGCGCGATCGGCCTCCAGCGTCGTCTCGAATTCCTGCGCACTCATAGGCCCGCCATCCCTTGCGCGGCCGGACCGTTTTCCCCGACCATTCTGTTGAAAGTCGCACGCGCCATTGCGACATCGAACTGTTCCGGCGCCGAACGCCGCGCCAGCGCGGCATCGGCGCGCCGCGCCGCGCCGCCCGACAATTCGGGAACGCTGCCGGCGACCGCGCTCATCTCGGCCAAGTCGCCGTTGCAGTGGAGTACGATGTCGCAGCCGGCCGCGAGCGCTGCGCGGCTGCGCTCGGCGATTCCTCCCTTCAGCGCGTTCATCGAAACGTCATCACTCATTAATAGACCCTGGAACCCGATGAAGCCGCGAATCACTTCACGTACCATTGTGACGGAAGTGGTGGCCGGCGCGATGGGGTCGATCGCGCTAAACACAACATGTGCAGTCATCCCCAACGGAAGGTCCGAAAGCGGCCGAAAAGCGGCGAAGTCGCTCACTTCCAGCGTCTCCCGGTCGGTATCGACAACCGGTAATAGGTGATGGCTGTCCGCGGTGGCGCGGCCGTGGCCCGGGAGGTGCTTGAGTACGGGCAGCACGCCGCCCGCCACGAGCGCCGCGGCGATGGCGCCGGCGATCGCGGCCACCTTGCCGGGCTCCGTGCCATAGGCACGGTCGCCGATCACCGGATCGCCGCCCGCCACCGGCACATCGGCAATCGGCAGGCAGTCGACGTCGATGCCCACCGCCTTGAGGTCGGCGGCGATCAGGTGGCCTGCCAGCCGCGCGGCGGCAAGCCCGATGGCCGGGTCGCGGTCGTAGAGCTCGCCATAGCGGGCGCCCGGCGGATAGGCCGGCCAATGCGGCGGCCCCAGCCGCTGCACCCGCCCGCCCTCCTGGTCCACCAGAACGGGCGCGTCACGCCCGACGATTTCGCGGAAATTGCTTGTTAGCGCAGTCACTTGTTCTGGGTTTGCGATATTCCGCTTGAAGACGATCAGCCCCCACGGCTGCGCCTCCCGCAGAAACGCGCGCTCGTTGGCGGAGATCGTCGGTCCCGCCAGCCCGGTGATGAATGCGCGCGCCGTCATCGACGCGGCTTAGCCCGCGCCCGCCGCGAGGGTCAAGGCGGCAAGGTTAATTCTTCTGAACTATGCACTGCCCGCCGGCGGCCTTGAGGCTCGAGCACAATTGGCTCGCCGCCGCGGCGTTGGCGAACGGCCCGACCATGGCGCGGTAGTAGACGCCGCGGGAGCCGAGATCGACCCTGTGGATCATCAGCGGCCGTCCGCCGAGCTGGTTCGGGAATTTGCCCTGCAGACCGCGGAACGCCGCCTGGGCCTCCGCCTCGCTGCGCTGGGAGCTGACCTGAACCGCATAGCCTCCGGTGCGCGCGGCGCGCGGCGCCGGAGCTGCCAGCGGCGTGGGAGCCGCCGAGGCGGTCCGGGTCGGCGCGGCCGCGCGGTGCGGCGTCGGGGCATTCGGGTTCAACGACAGCGGCGCATTGCTGGCTGCGACCGCGCGATGCGCGACAGGCGCGGCCGGTGCCGGCCTGGCGGGAGCCGGGCGCGCCGCCGCGTGCTCGGGGATCGTTTGCGGCCGCGCCGCCCGTGCCGGCTGCTGCGGCGCCGGCACCGGCGGGGCGACAGCCGGTTCGGCAGGCTCAGGCGTCGTCGCGAGCGGAGGCGCCACCGGCTCGGCCGGCGGTTGCGCGGCTTCCGCCGGGGGCGTGGCCTCGGCCACCATGGTTCCATCCGGATGGATCGCGATCGTGCGAACCTTCTTGGGCTCGGTGGCGACCACGCCGGTGCCGATGGGGGCCGGCGCGGCGCCGGGCTGGCCGTCGACCTGGCCGGTCGTCGGCCCCATGGCGGCCTGTCCGTCATTGATCTCGACCGGCTTTTCCTCACGCGAGACGAGCCTTTCGCCTTGCGCGGGGTCGTTCACGCGATCGGTGATGAGCTTGTTGGACGCGTCGCTGGCCGGGCCGGCCGGGACGATCTTGCTCGGCGTGGTATCGGCCTTGATGACCGGCGGCGGACCGGAGGCGCCAGGTGCACCGAAAATGGCGCGATAGCCGAAGGCGCCGGCGGTGCCGATGACGGCCAGCGCGAAAATGCCGGCAATCACCAGAATCCCGGTGCGCCGGCGCGAGGGCGGGACATCGTCATAGAAGTCCTGTTCCTCGTGCGCGTACTGCGGATTGTTCGGATCGTAGGGATATTGCTCGTGGGCATATTGCTCGTGCCCTTCCGGGGCCGCCGCATAATAATCGGCGTCGTGCCCGGCCTCGCCGTGAGGGTCGGCGTAAGCCGACGTTTCCGCATGCGCTTCCGCCAGCGGGTCCCGTTCGGCATAGGTCGCGGTCGGCCGGTCGAAATCCCATTGCAGCGTCGCGGTGGCCGGCGCGGCTCGCTCGGGCGCCGCCTGCGGGCGTTGCTGGTCGCGGGCATATTCGCCGAAGGGATCGTTTTGCCCGATCAGGCGCGCGAGCTCCGCGAGCGGATCGTTGGCGGAAGAGGAACTGTCTCCCCGGCCCTGGCTGCCACGCGCGGCTGCATCATTGCGGAAAAATCGCTGGCTATGGTCGTCCGCCATCACGTCCCCGGTAGGTGTTGCACGCGTCCCTCGCCCGGCCGTGCCAGGCGCTCGCCCGAAGGGAGGCTCAACGCATTTCTTCCGGCGCCTCCACCCCGAGCAGTGCAAGCCCCGAGGCAAGCACTGTTACGATCCCCTGAACGAGGGCAAGGCGCGCTGCTGTTGTTTGTGGATCATTCTGGATAATGAAGCGTAAATGAGGCAAGTCCTTTCCGCGCGTCCATTGCGCGTGAAATTCGCTTGCTAATTCATACAGATAGAACGCAATCCGGTGCGGCTCATGGGCCGCCGCCGCTGCTTCGACCAGCCGCGGATAGAGCGCGATCCGCTTCAGGATCGACAATTCCCCCTCGTCGGAGAGCCGTTCCAGCGGCGCGCCGTCGAGCCATTGGGCACGCGCGCGCGCGTTTTCCGGCAGCTCGGGCATTTCCTCGCGCGCGTTGCGGAAGATCGAGGCGCCGCGCGCGTGCCCGTATTGCACGTAAAATACGGGGTTCTCGCGCGAGTGCTCGATCACCTTGGCGAGGTCAAAATCGAGCACCGCGTCGTTTTTGCGGAACAGCATGTCGAAACGCACTGCCGAGCGGCCGACCTCGTCGACCACCTCGCGCAGGGTGATGTAGTCCCCCGCCCGCTTCGACATTTTCACCGGCTCGCCGGCCCGCAGCAGGCGGACGAGCTGCACCAGCTTGATGTCGAGATCCGCCTCCCCGTTACTGACCGCCTTGACCGCCGCCTGCATGCGCTTGACGTAGCCGCCGTGATCGGCGCCCCAAACGTCGATCAGGTGGCGGAAGCCGCGGTCGAACTTGGATTTGTGATAGGCGATGTCGGTGGCGAAATAGGTGTAGCTGCCGTCCGACTTCTTCAGCGGCCGGTCGACGTCGTCGCCGAAATCCGTGGAGCGGAACAGAGTCTGCTCGCGGTCTTCCCAGTCCTCGACCGCGCCGCTTTTGGGCGGCGGCAGGCGGCCCTCATAGACATGGCCGCGCGCGCGCAGCCAGGCGATGGTGGCCGCGACCACGTCCTTCGGCCGCTCGCTTTTCGGGGCGGCGGCGACGTTGGCGAAGGGATCGTCGTCCTCGCCTTCGATCAGCGAGCGCTCGGAAAAGAACACGTCCGGCACGATGGCGAGCCGCATGAGGTCGTTGCGGATTTCCGCCATCATCATGTCGGTGGCGCGCCGCCGCACGATCGGCAGCCATTCGGCCTCCGGCATGGCCTTCAGCGACGGCCCGTAATCGGCGGCGAGTTCCGCCCCGCATTCCTTGAGATAGTCGCCGGGATAAAGCCCTTCCGGGATCTCGCCGATGGCCTCGCCCAGCGCCTCGCGGTAGCGCAGGTAGGCCGAACGCGCGAGCACGTCGACCTGGGCGCCGGCATCGTTGATGTAATATTCGCGCGTGACCTTGTAGCCGGCGAAGGCCAGCAGATTGGCGAGCGCATCGCCGAACACCGCGCCGCGGCCGTGACCGACATGCAGAGGCCCGGTCGGATTGGCGGAGACATATTCGACGTTGATGGGCTCGCCGCGGCCCATGTCGCTGCGGCCGTAGTCGAGGCCCTGCCGGAGCGCGGCGCGCAAGGCATCGGCCCAGACATGCGGCTTGATCGCGAGATTGATAAAGCCCGGGCCGGCGACATCGACCTTGGCGACCGTTTCCTCGGCGCGGAGCCGCTCGGCGATGGCCTCGGCCAGTTCGCGCGGCTTCTTCCCGGCTTCCTTGGCCAGCACCATGGCGGCATTGGTGGCCATGTCGCCGTGGGTCGGATCGCGCGGCGGCTCGACAAGGACGCGGGACAGATCGGCCTCGGCGCCCAGTACGGCCGCGCAGGCCGCACGCACGCGGCCAAGCATAGCGGCGAAAAGATGGGGGGGATTCGCGGCGACACTCATGACGCCGGTGCGGGTAGAGGATTTCCGGGTTCAAGTCAAAGCGAAGACTGCCTGAATCGGCCTTTTTATCCTTACTCCCCCCACACCGTATCCCTGTCGTCGGGCCGGAAGCGTCCCGGCAGATTGCGCGTCACGATGCAGGCCCCGCCCGCATGGCGGATGCGTCCGCACAGCACGTCGGCCGCCATGCGGGTGTCGGCGCCGATGCGCGCCTGGTAGAACGGCCGCGTGCCGCGGCTACGCAGAACGGTCGAAACGATCACCGGGTCGCGACCGCCGATCACGGCCGCCAGGCCTGCAACGGCCCGCGTATAGAGGGCGAGCACGCGCCCGCGCGTGAAGCCGGCGGCCAATTCCACGCCCCAGGGCTTGCCGATCGCGGCCCCCACCCGCTGCTCGAGTTCGGACGCGAAGGCGGCCGGCGGCGCGTTCAGGGCGGCGAGCGTCTGCTCGCAATTCAAGCGATAGACCGTGTCACCGGTCACCGCCCCCGCCCATTCGTCGACACCGCGGCCGGTGATCGCGTGCACATAGCGGCGGGTCTCGTCCGGCATTGTGCGCGCGCCCACAAGCCAGCCGCGCACGCGCTGCGGCCCGGCATTGTAGGCCGCCGCGGCGAGCCCGAGATTGCCGAAGGTGTCGCGCAAGTCGCTCAGAAAAGCCGCCGCTTTCGGCAGCGCCTGCACGGGATCGAACGGATCGGCGAGCGCGCGGTCGGCGGCGGTACCCGGCATGAATTGCGCTATGCCCTCGGCGCGCGCGCCGCCGCGCGTCGCGGGCCCGACCGCGAGAGGATCGAAGCGGCTCTCGCGCCAGATCACGCGCGTCAAGAATTCCGCCGGCAGGCGGTTGGCGCGGGCCGCCGCGTCGATCAGCAGGCAGAGCGACACGCGCGCCGCGCCGTTTTGCGCCCCGGCCGGCGAGGACCCGGCCGCGAGCGACAGCGCGACGACGGCGGCGCAGACCACACGGTACATGCGCCCGCAACGCAAAACGGCGGTTTCGGTTCCTGACGCGCCCGCGTCAGGCCAGCCGCTCACCCGCGCGGCGCGCGCGGCGCGGCCGGCTAAGCCGGAGCGGCCGCGCGTGCAACATGCATGCGCGGCCGTCGATCACCGTCTTGCCGATCAATTGATCGGCTTGAGCGTCAGCTCGTCGGCGCTGGCGTTCACGAAGCCATATTTGGCATAGGCGGCGTGGCTTTCCGGCGTCCGCAGGAACGCCAGGAAGGCGTCCGCCTGCGCGCGATGCGGCGAAGCCTTGAGCGCGCCGATCACATAGGAAACCTCGTTGCGCAGGCTATCCTCGACCGGCAGGACGACCGCGTCGACCTTGGCGCCGCGCCGCAGCGCCGCCAGCACCTCGGTCTTCCACACCACGCCGGCATCGGATTGACCGGCCAGGATGCGGTCGGGCGTCTCGCGATGGTGCACGGCGGTGAACCAGTTGTTCGCTGTGGTCTGGCAATGCACGCATTCCTTGCCGCCGGAAATGGTCTGCCAGATGTGGTGCCGCTCCAGCACCTTGCGGATATAGAACTGCATGATGCCTTCGTTGATCGGATTGGGCATCGATGTGCGCACATCGGCGCGCGCCAGATCCATCATCCCGGTGATCTTCTTCGGATTGTCCTTCGCCACCATGATCTGCAGCTCGTTGTGCATGTAGACCATGTAGCTGTCCATCATGCCGGCGGCCTTGAGCTGCTTGAGATGGCCGAGATTGACCGACGCGTAGATGTCCGGCAGGCCGCGATATTCCTTGCCGCCGTAGATCCAGCCGCCCGCTTTGATCGCCTGCAGCAGGAGCCCCGGCGGCAGCGTGATGAGGCCGACCGCGATGCCCGGATGCTGCTTCTGATAGGCGCCGACGACATCGTCCATCGCGAAGAACTGGTTGCCGGCCAGCCACAGGATCACGCCCGCCTTCGGCATCTGCTCGAAGGCTTCCCGGCCGTTCACGACGCCGCCTTGCGCGGCGTAGAATTTGACATCGGTCTCCTTGCCCTTGGGAATTTCCGGCGTCTTGACGGCCGGCGTGGCCGCCTTGCCGGCCGCCGGCTGTGCCAGCGCCAAACCCGCGCCGCCCGGCGCGGCGAGCGCCAAAAGCGCCCCGCCGACAAGCGCCCTCACGATCATGTTCATCGTCGCCTCCCCCTGTTTTGTTGATTAGTAGAAGTATCCGAATAGGTGAATATGATTGTCAAGCTGCGGCCCCGCGCGGCCGTCGCGCCCTGCCTTGCGCCAGATCAATGAAGCGGACGGCTCGCGCCCGCGACTATCGCGGCGTTCACAGTCAGGAGCAGGTCATGTTCAAAATCGCTGCTGTGGTCTGGATCATGATCGGAACGGTGTTCGCCGGAATTTCCGTCATGACCATCCTCTCGGTCCCCTCGCTCGCGGACCAGGCCATCCGCTACATACCGCCGGCCGCGATCGGAGGGTTCATTGTCGCCATCCCGATCGCCTTCCTTGTTGCCAGGCGCATGGCCCGCACCGCGGCGCGCTGAAGCAGCAATGTCGGGCGACGGCGGTGCCAGCCTGCGGCGGTCGCGCGGCGACAGCGCGAACGCGCCCTCAGCGTAATTCGGGTGTCGCCGCAAAATAGCGCGCGTGCTCGATCAGCGCGTAGCGGTCGGTCATGCCGGCGATGTAGTCGCCGATGCGGCGCGCGCGATCGGCCTCGTCGAGCTGCATGACGCCCTCGCCCCATTCCGCCGGCAGGTCGGCGGGCGTCGCGCGGTAATGCGCGAACAGGTCGCGCAGCACGGATTCGGCGTCCTCCATGACCCGCATCACACGCTCATGGCGGTACATGCGCGGGCGCAGAAAGCCTTTGATCTCGGCGTCGGCCTGTTCCATGGCGGCCGAGAAAGCGACCACCGGGCCCGCCGCGCCGCGCACCTCGGCGACCGAAGCGGGCGCAAGCGCCGCGAGCCGGCGGCGGCTTTCCGCAGTCACGTCCTCGATCATGCGCGTGATGATGCGGCGCACCACTTCGTGCACGCGGCGGCCGCTCTCGAGCCCCGGATAGCGCGCGTCGATTTCGTCCACGATATCGCCGACCAGCGGCACCGCCGCGATGTCCTCGAGCGTGAACAGGTCGGCGCGCAGCCCGTCGTCGATGTCGTGGGCGTCGTAGGCGACGTCGTCGGCGAGCGCGGCGACCTGCGCCTCGGCGCTCGCGAACGACCACAGCGCCAGGTCATCGATCTGGTTATAGGCCAGGATCGCCGCCGGCACGCCGTCCTGCGCATACCGGCCGGTGGCCAGTCCGGCGCGGTCGGTGAGCGGACCGTTGTGCTTGACCAGCCCCTCCAGCGTCTCCCAGGTCAGGTTGAGGCCGTCGAAGCCGGCATAGCGGCGCTCGAGATCGGTGACCAGCCGCAACGCCTGCGCATTGTGATCGAAGCCCCCGAAGCTCCGCAGCGATTCGTCGAGCGCGCGCTCGCCGGCATGACCGAACGGCGGATGGCCGAGATCGTGCGACAGCGCCAGCGCCTCGGCCAGGTCCTCGTCGAGCCCGAGCGCGCGCGCCAGCGAGCGGGCGATCTGCATGACCTCGAGCGAATGCGTGAGGCGCGTGCGGTAATGGTCGCCCTCGTGATAGACGAAGACCTGGGTCTTGTGCGCGAGCCGCCGGAAGGCGGCGGAATGGATGATGCGGTCGCAGTCGCGGCGGAAGTCGTTGCGCGACGGGCTGACCGGTTCCGCGTGGCGCCGCCCGCGCGAGCGCGCCGGATCGGAGGCGTAAGGCGCCCGCTCGCAACCCGCCGAAATCGCCATCGCCCGTGCCCCACATTGACCTTGGCTATCCGCGCACTTAACTATTCGGACAGGCATCTGCCAATAGGACTGAGTTGCACAAGGGTGAACTGATGGCCGCGACCGTCACAGTCAGCGAACGGGCCGCCCGGCGGATCGGCGAGATTCTCAAGACCGAGCCGGCAGGCACCATGTTGCGCGTGTCCGTCGAAGGCGGCGGCTGCTCCGGCTTCCAGTACAAGTTCGACATGGAGCGCGCCAAGGCCGACGACGACCTGGTGATCGCGCGCGACGGTGCCGTGGTGCTGATCGATCCGGTGTCGGTGAATTATATGGCCGGCTCGGAAATCGACTTCGTCGAGGATCTGATCGGCGCCTCGTTCAAGGTCAAGAACCCGAACGCCACCGCCTCCTGCGGCTGCGGGACCAGTTTCTCGCTCTGACGGCGGGCCGGGGGCCGCTCGGCCGGTCGCCTCATCCGCCGCCCGACGTCGCGGCGGCGCCGCCTTGCGCCCTGCGACGGACCACGAGGGTCGTTCCGCGCACGCCGCTGACAATCACGGCCGTGCCGGAGGGCAGATCCTCGTCCGCTTCCGCCAGCCAGACCGAGTCGCCGAGCCTGATCCGCCCCTGCCCGCTGACAAAGGTCTCGGCCACGACGCCGGACGCGCCCACCAGATCGAGGTCGCGGCGGTTGATCGCCTCGCCGCCGTTTCCGCGCGCGGCGAGACGGCGATAGACGAAATATCCAGCAATGCAGGTGCCGATGCTGGAAACAATGAAAATCGTCAGCTGCGCCGACAGCGACCAATCGACCAGGAAACTCGCCACGGCCGTGATCGCGGCCGCGCAAGCGATCCAGATCAGATAGGTGCCCGGAACGGGCAGTTCCAAAAGAGCGATGACGACGGCAGCGACGGCCCAGGCCCAGGGCGCAACGGACGCCGGTATGATCATGGCTTCGCCTGCAAGGTCGCATTCTTGGTGAGTTCGGCGATGCCGGCGACGGCGCTCACCACGCCGCTCATCTCAGCGGGCATCAGCAGCAGTTTTGCGTTCGGCGCGCCGGCGATCTGCCCGAGCGCCTCGACATATTTCTGCGCGACGAAATAGTTCAACGCCTGCACATTGCCATCCTCGACCGCCTTGGAGACCGCCCGGGTCGCCTCGGCTTCGGCGGCCGCCAAACGTTCGCGCGCCTCGGCGTCGCGGTTGGCCGCCACCAGGCGCCCTTCGGCCGCCAGGATTTGCGACTGCTTCTCGCCTTCCGCCTTCAGGATCGCCGCTTGCTTGACGCCCTCCGCGGCCAGGATCGCCGCGCGCTTCTCGCGCTCGGCGGTCAACTGCATGGCCATCGAGGCCACCACATTGTCCGGCGGGCTGATGTCCTTCAATTCGACGCGCGTGATCTTGGTGCCCCAGGACTGCGTGGCGGAATCGAGCACGTGCAGCAGACGGTCGTTGATCTCGTCACGCTTGGACAAGGTCTCGTCGAGGTCGAGCGCGCCGATCGCCGTGCGGATATTGGTCATCGCCATGTTGGTCACCGCCGCCCGCAGGTCCTGCACCTCGTAGGCCGCGCGCGCCGCCTGCAGCACCTGATAGAACACGATGCCGTCGACCGTGACCGAGGCATTGTCCTTCGTGATGACGGACTGGCTCGGAATTTCCAGCACCGTCTCCTGCACATTGACCTTGTGGCCGATCGAATCGATGAAGGGAATGATCAGGTTGAAACCGGGCATCAGGGTCGTGCGGTAGCGGCCGAAACGCTCGACCGTCCACTGATAGCCCTGCGGAACGGTTTTGACGCCGGCGATGATGATGGAGATCGTCAGCACCACCAACGCGATCAGAAAAACCAGCGATTCCATGCGTCTCCCCCGAAGACTCGTCCGAGTCGACGCATCCTAGCATCAATCGCCTGCACAGGCGCGGGCGGCTATTCCGCCGCCACCGCCGGGGGCACCTGCTCCTGCACCTCCTCGAGCTGCGGCTCGAGCCGGCGCTTGAGCAGCCGGTCGAAGCGGTCGAGGTAGAGGTAGATCACGGGCGTGATGTAGAGCGTGAGCAGCTGCGACAGCATCAGGCCGCCGACCACGGCGACGCCGAGCGGCTGGCGCAGCTCGGCGCCCGCGCCGGTCCCGAGCGCGATCGGCAGCGTGCCGAAGATCGCCGCGAAGGTCGTCATCATGATCGGGCGGAAGCGCAGCACCGCCGCCTCGCGGATCGCCGCCTCGGCCGACAAGCCGACGCGGCGGCGCTCGATCGCGAAGTCGATCATCATGATGGCGTTTTTCTTCACGATGCCGACCAGCATCACGATGCCGATCATGGCGATCACCGACAGATCCATCTTGAACAGGATCAGGGTCAGGATGGCGCCGATGCCGGCCGACGGCAGGCCGGAGATGATCGTGATCGGGTGGATGAAGCTCTCGTACAGAATGCCGAGCACCACATAGGCGGCGAAGATCGCGGCCAGGATCAAGATGCCCTGCCCGCGCAGTGAATCCTGGAACACCTGCGCGGTGCCCTGGAATCCCGTGGTGATGGTGGCGGGCAGCCGCTCCTCGCGCTCGAGCTTGGTGATGGCGTCGACCGCCTGGCCGAGCGAAAAATTGGGCGCCAGGTTGAACGAGATGGTCACCGCCGGCTGCTGGCCCTGGTGGTTGATCTGCAAGGGACCGACCGACGGCACGAAATGGGTGACCGCGGCGAGAGGCACGGTGGTCCCGCTCGAGGTCTTCAGATAGAGGCGATCGAGATCGCTCGGCTTGGCGCGGTATTCCGGCAGGCTCTCCAGGATCACCTGATAGTCGTTCGCCGGCGTGTAGATGGTGGCGACCTGGCGCGTGCCGAACGCGTTGTAGAGCTCCTGGCGAACCTGATCGACGGTGACGCCGTAGACCGCCGCCTTCTCGCGATCGACATCGACCGTGATCTGCGGGTTCTTGACGTAGAGGTCGGTGGTGACGTCGAGCAGCCCGGGAATGCGCGCGATCTTGTCGCGCATCTCGGGCGCGATGCTGTAGAGCGCGTCGGTGTCGTTCGACTGCAGCGTGTACTGGTACTGGCTCTTGTTGAGCCGGCCGCCGAGATTGATGTTCTGGATCGGCTGGAAGAAGACCCGCATGCCGATCACGACATTGGCTTTCTGGCGCAGCCGCCCCAGCACCACCGGCAGCGGATCGCGCTCGGCGCGCGGCTTGAGCGCCACCAGCATGCGGCCGCTGTTGCCGAGCGTGTTGGGGCCGCCCACGCCGACGGTGGAATTGACGTATTCGACCGCCGGGTCGGCGCGCACGATGTCGGCGACCTTGCGCTGGTGCTCGGCCATGGCGGCGAAGGCGATGTCGGTCTTGCCCTCGGTGATGCCGATCACGTAGCCGGTGTCCTCGATCGGGAAGAAGCCCTTGGGCACCACGATATAGAGCCAGACCGTGCCGACGATGGTGAGCAGCGTCACCAGCAGCATGACGGCCTTGCCCTTGATCACCTTGTCGAGCGACCATTCATAGGCGGTGAGCCATGCCTGGAACATGCGCTCGAAGCCGCGCAGCACGAAATTCTGCTTTTCTTCGCCGTGATGGCCCTTGAGCACGCGCGCGCACAGCATCGGCGTGAGCGTGAGCGAGACGAAGCCGGAGACGATGATGGCCACCGAGACGGTCACCGCGAATTCGCGGAACACGCGGCCGACCATGCCGCCCATCAGCAGCACCGGGATGAACACCGCGATCAGCGAGAAGGTGATCGAGATGATGGTGAACCCGATCTCGCGCGAGCCCTTGAGCGCCGCCTCGAACGGGCGCATGCCGCCCTCGATGTGGCGCACGATGTTCTCCAGCATCACGATGGCGTCGTCGACCACGAAGCCGACCGACAGCGTGAGCGCGAGCAGCGTCATGTTGTTGATGGAGAAACCGAAGGCGTACATCGCCGCGCAGGTGCCGATCAGCGAAACCGGCACGGCGAGCGCCGGGATGATGGTGGCCGATACCTTGCGCAGGAACAGGAAGATCACCATGATCACGAGGCAGATCGCGATCGCCAGCGTCTCCTGCACGTCGTGCACCGCGTCGCGGATCGAGATCGAACGATCGAACAAGGGCGCCATTTCGATCGCCGGCGGCACCTGCGCGCGCAATTGCGGCAGCTTGTTGCGCACCAGGTCCACGACTTCCACCGTGTTGGCGTCGGGCTGGCGCTGGATCGCCAGCACGATCGCGCGGGAATCGTTGTACCAGCTCGCGATCTTGTCGTTTTCCACGCTGTCGATCACGCGCGCGACCTGGTCGAGCTTGATCGGGGCGCCGTTGCGATAGGCCACCACCACGTCGCGGTAATCGGCCGCCTTGGTGATGGCGCCGGTGGCGCGCAGGGTGACCGCCTCTTTCGGCCCCTGGATGGTGCCGACCGGTGTCGAGGAATTGGCCTTGGCGACGACCGAACGGATTTCGTCGAGCGAGATGTTGCGCGCGGCCGCGGCCGCCGGATCGGCCTGGACGCGCACGGCGAATTTCTGCGCGCCGTAGACCAGCACCTGCGCGACGCCGGGTAATTGCGAGAGCGTCGGCGCCATCACCGTCTCGGCGTAATCGTCGACGGCCGAGAGCGGCATGGTGTCGGAACGCATGCTCACATAGAGCACGGGGAAGTCGCCCGGATTGACCTTGCGGAAGAACGGCGGCGAGGTCATCTCCACCGGCAGCCGGCGCTGCGCCACCGCGAGCGCGGTCTGCACGTCGAGCGAGGCGCCGTCGATATTACGGTCGAGATCGAACTGGATGGTGATCTGCGTCGTGCCGAGCGATGACGACGAGGTCATCGACGAAATGCCGGCGATGGTCGACAACTGGCGCTCGATCGGGGAAGCGACCGAGGCCGCCATGGTCTCGGGCGAGGCGCCCGGCAGCGTGGCGGTGATCTGGATGGTCGGGAAGTCGACCGCCGGCAGGGCGGCGACCGCCAGCAGGCGGTAGCCGAAAATGCCGAAAACGATCAGCGACGCCGTCAGCAGCGTCGTCAACACCGGGCGGCGGATACAAAGCTCGGAAATGTTCATGGATCAGCTTCCCGCGGGCCTTTTGCCGGCGGGAGGTTTGTTCCCGCGCGGACTGACCTTCGTCCCTTCCGACAGCAGCAACTGCCCGTCGGTCACCACGGTCTCGCCGCCGGCGAGGCCGGAGGCGATCACGGTCTCGGCCCCGACCTGGCGCTCGGGCTTGACGTGTTGGATGTGCGAGGTGCCGTTCTTGACCACGAACACGAAATTGCCGGTCTGGCTGACCTGCACGGCGCTGGTCGGCACCACCACCGCGTCTTCCGAGCGCAAGGTCATGTCGACGGTGACCAGGGTGCCCGGCCAGAGCAGTTCGTCCGTGTTGGGCATGGTGGCGCGGATGGTCGCCATGCCGGTCGTGGGATCGACCGTGTTCTCGATCATGGTCACGGTGCCGCTCGCGCGTTTCGGCTCGCCCGGCACGCTCGCCTCGATGGTCGCGGTTTCGGCGGCGATGGCGTGGCGGATGTCGGGCAGGTTCTTCTGCGGCACCGTGAAGGTCACATAGACCGGCGCGGTTTGGATGATGGTGGCCATCGGCGTGGCATCGGCCTGGCGCACGAAATTGCCGACCTTGACATTGGCCATGCTGATCCGCCCCGAGATCGGCGCGCGGATCGAGCAGAAACCGTGCTGAACCTTGAGATTCTCGAGCTGGGCACGGTTGGATTCCGCGGTCGCCCGCGACACGTTCACCGCCGTTTGCGCGTTATTGAGCGTCACGATCGGCGTCGCATTGCGCGAGGCGAGATCGGTGTAGCGGGCGACGTCGCGCTGCGCCTGTTCGAAGGAGGCCTGCGCCCCGTCGATCACGGCCTGCACCCGCTTCATGTCGGCTTCGATCTGGCGGCAATCGAGGGTGAACAGGAGGTCGCCCTGCTTGACCCGGGCGCCGTCCTGGAAATGCACGCCCACGATGGCGGTATCGAGCCGGGCCTTGATGCCGACGCTGGCGATCGGGGTGACGGTGCCCAAGGCGTCGAGCCTGACCGGCACCTTCTTGCGCTCCGCCTTGGCGACCTCGACCGGCACAACGCGCGGCCCGCGCGCCGGTTGCGAGCGGGCCGGCTGGCCTTCCGCGTTCCAAAACCCGCGCGCAAACACGACAACGCCGATCAGGGCGAGCGCGGCCACCCCAAGAACCCAGCTTCGCTTGCTCATTCGCATGTCTGGTCCGGGCTCGCTCGGACCCCGCCGGGGCCCTGTCCGGACGCTCCCTCATCCGCGGAAAGCGTGAATAGCCTGACGTCTACGGCCGCGCTGACGGCCGTCCTAACATATAAACGAACCCCAGTGCATATCCCTGCGGCCGCCCGGTAAAGACCGCCGCAGCGGATTTCACGCCGATTTTATTCGCCCGGAAATGGAACCGCATGCGTATTGCCACCTGGAACGTCAATTCGATCCGCCAGCGCGTGGATCATTTGCAGGCCTGGCTGAGGGAGCGCGAGCCCGACATCGTCTGCCTGCAGGAGATCAAATGCGTGGACGAGGCCTTCCCGCCCGAGCCGTTCGAGGCCCTCGGCTACAATGTGGCGGTGCACGGCCAGAAGACCTTCAACGGCGTGGCGCTGTTGTCGAAACTTCCGTTCGACGAGGTCGCCCCCGGCCTGATCGGCGACGACGGCGACGTCCAGGCCCGCTTCCTGGAGGCGCTGGTCTCCACCAAGACCGGCGTTTTGCGGGTGGTCAGCCTCTATCTGCCCAATGGCAACCCGCCCAATACCGACAAATATTCGTACAAACTCAATTGGATGGACAGGCTTATTCAGTTTTCACGCGAGCGGTTGAAGCTCGAGGAGCCGATGCTGCTCTGCGGCGACTACAACGTGATCCCGACCGCGGCCGACGCGCGCCATCCCGCCGCCTGGGCCAAGGACGCGCTGTTCCTGCCGCGCACGCGCGAGAAGTTCCGCGCGCTGGTCAATCTGGGCTTCACCGACGCGGTACGGGCGACCAGCGACGCCGACGACCTTTACACGTTTTGGGACTATCAGGCCGGCGCCTTCCAGAAGAACGACGGCATCCGCATCGACCACCTGCTGCTGTCGCCGCAGGCCGCCGACCGGCTGACCGGCGCCGGCATCGACCGTCACGTGCGCGCCTGGGAGAAGCCGTCCGACCACGTGCCGGTATGGGCGGACCTGGCGATCGAGGCGCGCTGAGCGGGCGAGCGGCCGGCCCAGGCGACGCCCGGCCGCACCCGCAGCGTTCGCGGCGCGACGGTGGCGGATTATCGCGCGTGCCGCGCCGGCCGCCCGGAAGCCGCCTCCGGCGCGAGGCCGCTCTTGCGGTCGAACAGGTCGGTCGCCGTCAGCACCACGAGCATGGCGAGCGCGGCCGCGGTCGCGATCAGGGCCATGCTGATGAGCAACGGATAGCCGAACACATAAACCGCCGCCGCCAGGAGCACGAAGACGTTCCACGCGAAATAGTATTTCGCGTCCGCCGAGCCGTGCATGGCATCCTTGAGCAGCCAGCCGACGACCGGGACATGATAGAACGCATTACGGGATAGGGGCATCTCGTCTGCCTTGCTTTTGCTTTTGATTTTTGCGGGGGTGAAAGGCGGACGCGCCGGGGCGATCTATTCGCGCCGAGACTCCATCCAGCGGCGCAGATAGACGAGCGCCAGCGCGCGGTCGTCCTCGGTCGATTGCCGATAGGCGCTGTCATAGAGCTTGGCGATCCAGGCCTGCTGCTCGCTGCGCGCTGAATCCTTGGCGAGCGTGAGCCACATCAGCCCGCGCGCGGCCTGCCGCGGCACGTGATCGCCGGCGAACAGCATGGCGCCCAGCATGGCCTGCGCCTCGCATTGGCCCTTCTGCGCCGAAAGCCCGAACCAACGCGCCGCCTGGCGCGGGTCGCGCGGCGCGCCGACGCCGTCGAGATAGAGCCGCGCCAGATAATATTGCGCGTCGGGATCGCGGAAATAGGAAGCGGCATAGCCGAACATCTCGCGCGCCCGCTCGGGATCGCGCTTGATCGTGGTCTTCGGGATGCCGACCAGATAATAATGGCCGAGCGCGACGAAGGCATTGGCGACGAAACGCGCCTGCGGCGTATTGGGATTGTCGTCCGCATGGCTGTCGGCGATGCGGCGGAAATATTCAAAGGCCTTGAAGTCGTCCTGTGCGACGCCGTCGCCCTCGGCATACATGCGGCCGAGCTTCCATTGCGCGAGCGGATGCCCGCGCTCCGCCGCATATTCGAGCGAATGCACGGCCTTGGCCGGCTTGCCCGCTTTCAGCCAGTGGGCGCCGGAGCGGAAGGCCTCCATCGCCGACACCGGCGCGGCCGAGGCCATCGCACCACCGCTGTCCGATCTGCTGCCGTCGAAGGCGAGCGCCGGTCCGGCCAACAGGCCGAACCCGATCGCCACGACGCTCAACAGCGACTCAACTATCCGCATAGCATTGCTTCTCGGCCGCACCACCCGGATGGGTGATCGCGCCGTTCACGGCCGGTCCCACCTGCTGGGCGTATTTCCACAAATAACCGGAGGTCGCGTCGTTCTCGCGCGGCTTCCATTCGCTCTTGCGCTGCGCGAGTTCCGCCTCGCCCAGACGCACATTCAGCGTGCCGGCCTCGGCATCCATCTCGATGATGTCGCCGTCGCGCAGCAGCCCGATCGGTCCGCCCACCGCCGCCTCCGGCCCGACATGGCCGACACAGAAGCCGCGCGTCGCGCCCGAGAAACGGCCGTCGGTGATGAGCGCGACCTTCTCGCCCATGCCCTGGCCGTAGAGCGCCGCCGTGGTGGACAGCATCTCGCGCATGCCGGGACCGCCGCGCGGTCCTTCGTAGCGGATGACCAGCACCTCGCCTTCCTTGTACTTGCGGTTCTTCACCGCATCGAAGCAGGCTTCCTCGCCGTCGAAGCAACGCGCGGGCCCCGTGAACTTCAGCGTCTTCATGCCCGCGATCTTCACGATCGCGCCCTCGGGCGCGAGGTTGCCCTTCAGGCTGACCACGCCGCCGGTCGCCAGCAGCGGTTCATTCGCCGGACGCACCACGTCTTGGTCGGGATTCCATTTCACGTTCGCGAGGTTCTCGGCGATGGTGCGACCCGTTACCGTCATGCAGTCGCCGTGCAGGTAACCGTGGTCGAGCAGGGTTTTCATCAAAAGCGGCACCCCGCCAGCCTCGAACATGTCCTTGGCGACATAACGGCCGCCCGGTTTCAAATCTGCGATATATGGTGTCCTTTTGAAGACCTCGGCGACGTCGAACAGCGTAAACTCGATGCCGCATTCATGCGCGATCGCCGGCAGATGCAGCCCGGCATTGGTCGAGCCGCCGGTGGCGGCGACCACCGCGGCGGCGTTTTCCAGCGCCTTGCGGGTGACGATGTCGCGCGGCCGCAGGTTCTTGGCGATCAGGTCGGCAATCATCTCGCCCGCCAGCATGCACAGGCTGTCGCGGATCTCGTAGGGCGCCGGCGCGCCGGCCGAATAAGGCAGCGCGAGGCCGATCGCCTCCGACACGGTCGCCATGGTGTTGGCGGTGAATTGAGCGCCGCAGGCGCCGGCTGACGGACAGGCGTTGCGCTCGAGCGTGTCGAGGTCCTCGTCCGACATCTGCCCGACCGAATGCCGGCCGACCGCCTCGTAGACGTCCTGCACGGTGACCGGCTTGCCCTTGAAGGTGCCCGGCAGGATCGAGCCGCCGTAGATGTAGATCGAGGGCACGTTGAGCCGGCACATCGCCATCATCATGCCGGGCTGCGACTTGTCGCAGCCGGCGACGCCGATGAGCGCGTCATAGGCGTGGCCGCGCACGGTCAATTCGATCGAATCCGCTATCACCTCGCGCGAGGGCAGCGAGGCGTGCATGCCGGCATGGCCCATGGCGATGCCGTCGGTGACGGTGATGGTGCAGAACTCACGCGGGGTGGCGCCGCCGGCGGCCACCCCCTTCTTGACCGCCTGCGCCTGGCGCATCAGCGCGATATTGCAGGGGGCGGCTTCATTCCAGCAGGTGGCGACGCCGACGAAGGGCTGGTGGATCTGCTCGGTGGTCAGACCCATCGCGTAATAGAAGGCGCGGTGCGGCGCGCGCTCGGCCCCTTCGGTGGCGTGGCGACTCGGCAGTTTCGACTTCAGATTGACTTTGGCTTCCATAATCTAACTTGGGCCCCCGCCCCATGACGATCCCGCCGGTTGAGCCCCGGCTGGCTTTGTACCGAAGGACCCCTTTTGTCGGACCATTACTTGCCGGACCATTACCGCCCGATCCGGCCCGAAACCTCGAAGTCTCGCAACAGCTTGCGCGACCGCTCAGTGGTGTCCTTCGATGTCGGGGAAGGGTATGGCCAAATCGCGGCGTGACCAGCGGTGATAAGCGGCGAAGGCCTGATTGTTTCCAAACTGTTGCAGGCAGGACACAGAAATGTGAAGCGGCCACGGGGGATCGGAAAGTCATGGAAGCACGGAACGCGGCCCGGCATGATGGAGGCATGAGCCAAGCCCCTCGCCTGCCCCGCTCCTTTTTCGCCCGTTCGGTGCACGCGGTCGCGCCCGAGCTGATCGGGGCGACGCTGCTGGTCGATGGGGTCGGCGGCCTCATCGTCGAGGTCGAGGCCTATCACCACACCGACCCGGCCGCGCACTCTTTCATCGGCCGCACCGAACGCAATGCCGTCATGTTCGGGCCGCCCGGCTATGCCTATGTCTACCGCTCCTACGGGATCCACTGGTGCCTGAACTTCGTCTGCGAGGCGGAAGGCAGCGCCAGCGCCGTGCTGATCCGGGCGCTCGAGCCGACCGAGGGCCTCGCCCGCATGCGCCGGCGCCGCGGCATCGACGAGGCGCGCGCGCTCTGCTCCGGGCCCGGCAAGCTCGCCCAGGCGCTCGGCATCACCATCAAGCATAACGGCTTGCCGCTCGACCGCGCCCCGTTCGAGCTCTTTGCCCGGACCGGGCGGCCGGACATCGTGACGGGCCCGCGCATCGGCATATCCAAGGCGGTGGAGCACCCGTGGCGCTATGGGCTGCGGGGATCCAAGTTCCTGAGCCGGCCGTTCCGGTGATCCGACGCGGCCAGCACGGCCGGCCCCACCCGTCAGGGCTGGTGGCAAATGGCGGCGATGGCGGCAGCCGTGTAGCCGGTCCCCCGCAACTGGTCGTCCGTCGGGCGCTGGCCGACGCAGTCCCCGGCCCTGAGGGCGAAATCGCCGGCGCGCTTGGCATAGTCCGCGGTCAGCGATTTGTACTGTTCGATGGCGGCGTTGAACTGGGCCGGCAGCATCGGGCTCGTGCCGGGAAATGCGGGAGGCCTGTTCTGCCGAATGAATTCGAGCCAGGCATTCCCGTGCGCGCGCTCATGGGCGCGGAGTGTCGGACCGGCGCCGTAGCCGGAGGGCTTGTCCTTCGCTTCGCTGGACGGGAAATCGGTCCAGATCGTCAGCGTGATGTCGACGGGATCGAACGCAACAGGCTGATTGGCGATATCGGGCGTAACGGCGATCGGGCTGTAATTGGCAAACTGGAAATTTCCGTAGGTCATCGCGTGCTCGCCCAGGGACGGATCGATGCCGTCGGGCCGCACCAGGATCTTCACGCCATTGATCGTCAGCCCGGCCTCCCCGGCCGGCGAGATCGTCGCTCCAACCGACACTTGCGTCGTGATCTTGGCGAGCGCCGCCGCGCGGCGGGCGCACTCTTTGATCGCCGGATCGACGGCATTGGCGGCATAGTCCTGAATCTCGTCCGGATCGAGGCTGCGCAAACGGCCGACGAGCGCATCCCCGGCATCCGCCGCCGTCATGGTCAGCGCTTCGATGGCGCGGCGGTTGCCGCCGCCGAATTTGGCCCAGATCTTGTCGCGCCCGATTGCGCCGACGATCTTGGGGATTTCCGGCACGGACCGGCGCAACAGCGTGATGATCGCCCCCTCGTCGAGGAAGGAGGTATAGCCCCCGAGCATTTCCTGGATGAGCCAGGTCTTGGTATCGGTGTCGTAAGGACCGAATTCGCTCTCGCGCGAAACACAAGCCCGCGCCTTGTTGTCGCTGAAGATGTGATTTTCCGGGCCCTTCCGCGTCTTCAATGCCGCCAGGTATTCTTTCAAATCTTCCGCCGGGAAAACCGAAAGCCCGAAAAGGCGCGGTACGAACAGCAGAACGTCGAGCAGGCCGCTCAGGAAAGATCGTTGAAGACGCGGCTCCGCGAGCGCGGCAGGCGGGCGCGGTTTTCCTTCGGCCACCACCGAGGCAGCGGCGGCCTCGGCTTCGCGTTCATAAACGTCGTCAGGCTCACCGAGCCTCAGACCGTCCGACGCGCGCGGCAAATTCCGCTGCTGGACAACATGGGCGAGTTCGTGGGCCAGCAAACCCCGCCCCTGCGAACTCATCGGGTCATATTGGCCGCGGCCGAAGGCGATGTCCGTACCGACCGCCCAGGCACGCGCACCCACCGCGGCGGCCGACTCCTCCGCCCGCGTATCGGCGTGCACGCGGACGTCATCGAAACCCTGCCCGAAGCGCGCTTCCAGATCGGCACGCGCCACGGGATCCAGCGCCTGACCGGGCGATGCCAGCACGTCGTGAACGATGGGCGGCACCTGCGCGGGCTCCGGCGCCGCCGCACGCCGGCGCCGCAGCACGGCCTGGTTCCCAATTCTCCGTGAACTTTGGCGCTCCCGCATCACCGGCACGGGTTGCCGCGCCGGGGCGAACGCCGCCTGGCCGCGTCGATCAACGCTGATTTTTCCGGTTTCGATCGAATGCAGCACGGCACGCCCCACGGTCGTGATGGACAGCTCGCATTCTGGATGAATGGTACAGCGCAAGACGGGACGACGCCAGTCAGCGCCATGTACCGTCAGAGCCGAAATCCCGCATCGAAGCCGAAGGCGTGCCTGGCTTTCCCGCTCGAACAATAGCCGTCGTCTTCCGCGATATTGTAGACGCCGGGCGCGGCCTTAGCGAGCGCCAGCGCGCAGGCCTGGGCGGCCGCATCGACATGCACGGAGGGCGGCTTCACCGGCGTTTCGTACCAGGTGTCCGGACCGTAGAGATAGCCGTAGCGCAGCACGATGCCTTCCGGCAAAGCGAGCGTGGCATCTTCCAGGACCCGCACCGCCTCGACCGTGGCCGCGCGCGCGGCATCGTCATCAAGCGCATCGCTTTCGACGCGCAGGCCGGGTCCCGGCGCGTAGATGAAGGCAATGCTCTGCGCCAACATCCGGCGCACGCCCGCCGCCTCCGCCGCCGCCACCAGGTTGCGCGTGCCTTCCACGCGCAGGCGGGCATTGCGCGCGAGCGCTTCCTGATAGCGCGGCGAGCCGGGCGCGAAGGCGAGATCGGTGAGCTGGTGGAGGACCACGTCGGCCGCGGCATCCTTCACGGCGCGCGCGAGCGCATCCGCATCGAAGACATCAACGACCGCCGGCGTGGCGCCGAGCGCCGCGATTGTCTCGGCCTTGTCGGCCGATCGCGTCGTTCCGATCACGGCATGGCCGGCACGCACCAGCAGCGGCGTCAGACGCCGGCCGATCGCGCCGCCCGCGCCCGCCAGAAAGATGCGCATGCCCACTCCCCTGCGGTCGCAAGACAAGCAGCCCAACGCTCACGGCATTCGCGGAGCGTGATCGGCTTGAGTTCAGCCTGCCAGCGGGTCCGGTCCGTATTGGTTCGGCCCGGGTTGCCCGGGACGGGCATAGACGAAGATAATCTGCGCCAGGCCGATGAGTGCGCCGACCGCCCAGAGAATTTCGGCGATGAGCCAGGCCATGTCGATGAAGCTCAGCGAATAGAAGCCGATCCCAATCATGACGCCGGCCAGAACCATCGGCACCAGATAGGCGAAGCAATACCAGCCCGGATAGCCAAGGTCGTGAAACCGCTTGAACGCGATGCAGATGCTGCCCCAGAGCAAGAACAGCATCAGAAGCTGCCCGACGACCGGTATCCAGCCCAGAACGATGCTCGCGGCGACAATCCCCAAAACGCCGAAGAGCCAGAATTCGCGCCGCGAAATCCGCCCGGACGGCGACGAATAGAGCTGGAGCCAATAGGCCATCGGAGGAAAGCCGGTGCCGGGCGAAACCTTCACGCGGCCGGCCGCGGCAACCTCCGACCCCGCCGGAACGGCCGCCGCCATCGCCTGCGCGCCGTTCGCCACGGCCGAACGGATGGACGCAAATCCAAGTTGCCCCCGACCGCCGGGCTGCGGCTTCGCCGGCTGCTGGGCGGGGGCGTCCGCCGATGCCGGCGGCGGCAAGATGAAAATGTCCACCGGCTGGCCCGACGCCATCTCGAAATTCACCGCCGTGCCGACATAGGCCGCGCCATTGCGAATTTCGCTCGTCCAGTAGCTGTACCGATTGCCATCGTCGGCGGCGATTTGACCGTAGCTGCCGTCGCTCGAAATCGCGTTGACTACGCCCCGCATGCGGCTCCCCCAACCAGCTGTTCTGATCGACAATAGGGCCGCGTACTTGAACTTAGCAAGCGCCGTTACTCGACGCCCTTGGTGCGCCCCGGCGCCGCGGCGATCTTGGCGCCGCGCACGAGCGCTTCTGCTTCGGAGCGGACCATCGTCGCCGCTGTCGGGCACCGATCGAAGCGACGACAAGTACGGCAATCGCGGCAGGGCGGCCTTATCCTCGCAAAGCTGTTTGCAGGCCCTGAACGTGCGGCAGCCATGACCAGCCAAACCGCAGGCAGCCATCAAAAGACATGGCCCAAAGGCCGACGCTATCGGCCATCGGCGCGGGAACCATCCAGGCGCATTGACCAGGCCCCTGGCTCTATTCGGCCCCCTTGAGCCGATCGAGCGCCTCGGCGATCTTCGCCTTGCGGGCGAGCGCTTCCTCGCGCTTTTCTTTTTCTTCCTCGACCACCTCTTCCGCCGCGCGCTCCATGAACTTCGGATTGTTCAGCTTGGCGTCGCAGCGCGCGATATCGGCTTCCGCCTTCTGCATTTCTTTGGCGAGACGCGCGCGTTCGGCCGCGATGTCGATCACGCCCTTGAGCGGCAGCGCCGCCACCTCGCCGCGCACGACGAGCTGCACCGAGCCTTGCGGCGCCGCCTCGGCGAATGAAATCTCCGACACGCGCGCCAGCCGCTTGATGAACTCGGCCCAGCGTCCCGCGCGCGCCTTGCTGTCGGCGGAAGCGCCCGCCAGCACCAGCGGGATCTGCGCGGTGATGTTCATTTCCGAGCGCACCGAACGGATGGCGGACACGAGGTCGATCACCCAGCCGATCTCGGCTTCGGCGGCATCGTCTTCCAGCCCCTCGAGCGTCGGCCATTGGCTGAGCGCGAGCAGGCTGCCGCGTCCGCCCGGCGCCGTCACGCCCCACAATTCCTCGGTCACGAACGGCATGAACGGGTGCAGCATCTTCACGATTTCATCGCGCGCCCAGGCCACCATGGCCTGCGTTTCGGACTTGGCCGCGCCGTCCGCGCCGGTGAGCACCGGCTTGGCGAATTCGAGATACCAGTCGCAATAGATATTCCAGACGAAACGATAGGCCGCTGCCGCCGCCTCGTTGAACTTGTAGGTCTCGATCGCCTGCGTCACCTCCCGCACCGCCTTCGCGGTCTCGTGCGCGATCCAGCGATTGAGCACCTCCTGGGCCTGCTTGGGATCGAAGCCTTCGACCGTCGCGCAGCCGTTCATCTCGGCGAAGCGCGCCGCGTTCCACAGCTTGGTCGCAAAATTGCGGTAGCCTTCGACGCGCTGGGTCGAGAGCTTGATGTCGCGCCCCTGCGCGGCCATGGCCGCGAGCGTGAAGCGCAGCGCGTCGGCGCCGTATTCGTCGATCAGCGCGAGCGGGTCGATGACGTTGCCCTTCGACTTCGACATCTTCTGCCCGCGCTCGTCGCGCACGAGCGCGTGGATATAGACGTCCTTGAAAGGAACGATCTGATCGACGGCGGCGTCCGGGCGCTCCTTCTTCATGAAGTGCAGGCCCATCATCATCATGCGGGCGACCCAGAAGAAGATGATGTCGAAACCGGTGACCAGCGCGCTCGTCGGATAAAAGCGTTCGAGTTCCTTGGTCTTGTCGGGCCAGCCGAGCGTGGAGAACGGCCACAGCGCGGAAGAAAACCAGGTGTCGAGCACGTCCTCGTCGCGCTTGAGCGCGGTCGCCTTGCCGTAATGCGCATCGGCCTGCGCCTGCGCTTCCGCTTCGTTGAGCGCGACGAATGCCTGTCCATCCGGACCGTACCACGCCGGGATCTGATGGCCCCACCAGAGCTGGCGCGAAATGCACCAAGGTTGGATGTTTTCCATCCACTCGAAATAGGTCTTTTCCCAATTCTTCGGGATGAATGTCGTCTTGCCCTCGCGCACGGCGGCGATGGCCGGCTTCGCCAGTTCCTTCGCGTTGACGTACCACTGGTCGGTCAGGAACGGCTCGATCACGACGTTCGAGCGGTCGCCATGCGGCACCACATGGCTGTGCGGCTCGATCTTGGCGAGCAGGCCCGTCTCCTCCAGGCGCGCGACGATCGCCTTGCGCGCGGCGAAGCGGTCGAGGCCGTCGAGCTTCAGCGTCTCGTCCAGTTCGGCCGATGACGGCAGGCCGGCGAGGAAGTCCGCATTGTCGTTCAGATGAAGCCTGGCTTCGATGGTGAGCACGTTGATCTGCGCCAGCCCGTGCCGCTTGCCGACCTCGAAGTCGTTGAAGTCGTGCGCCGGCGTGATCTTGACCGCGCCCGAGCCCTTCTCGGGATCGGAATATTCGTCGCCGACGATCGGAATACGACGGCCGACCAGCGGCAGGATCACGTTCTTCCCGATCAGCGCCTTGTAGCGCTCGTCCTCGGGATGCACCGCGACCGCGGTGTCGCCCAGCATGGTCTCGGGTCGCGTGGTGGCGACCACGATATAGGTCGAGGGATCTTCCGCATTGAAGGTCTTGCCCTCGATCGGATAGCGCAGGTGCCAGAGATGCCCCTTGGTCTCGACCGGCACCACTTCCAGATCGGAGATCGCGGTGAGCAGCTTGGGGTCCCAATTGACCAGCCGCTTGTCCTTGTAGATCAGCCCCTCGCGATAGAGTTCGACGAAGACTTTCAGCACCGCTTTGGACAGGCCTTCGTCCATGGTAAAGCGCTCGCGCGACCAGTCGCAGGAGGCGCCCAGGCGCTTGAGCTGGTTGACGATGGTGCCGCCCGATTCGGCCTTCCAGGCCCACACCCGCTCGAGGAACTTCGCGCGGCCCATCTCGCGCCGGCCGGGCTCTTGCCGTTCCATGAGCTGGCGCTCGACCACCATCTGGGTCGCGATGCCGGCATGGTCGGTGCCCGGCTGCCAGAGCACGTCCTTGCCGCGCATGCGCTCGAAGCGGCAGAGAATGTCCTGCAGCGTGTTGTTGAGCGCATGGCCCATATGCAGCGAGCCGGTGACGTTGGGCGGCGGAATGACGATAGAGTACGTCTCGGCCTGGGCGCGCTCGGGCCGGCCGGCACGGAAGGCGCCAGCCTCTTCCCAACTCCGGTAGATGCGGCCCTCGACCTGCGAGGGCTGATAGGTCTTATCGATCATTGTCGTCTTGTCTGAACCGTTTGGCGGGCTACAAAGCCCGCCACGCCTGAAAGAGTCAACTTGTGCCGGACACCCCTCCCCGCGGCAGCCCCGTCAGCGCCATCGTCTTCCTCGCCGTCGCCGCCTTCGCCGCCCAGGCGATGGTGCGCGTCACCGACTCGCTGTTGCCGCAGATCGCCGCCGATCTGAATGTCAGCGTCGGTTCCACCTCGATCGTGGTGACGCTCTATCTCCTGGCCCACGGCTCGGTGCAACTGGTGGCCGGCCCGATCAGCGACCGCTTCGGCAAATATCTTTGCGCCACCATCGCCGCGACCATCGCGACGGTCATGGTGGCCCTGTGCGGATTGGCCAGCACGCTTCCGGCGCTGGTGGCCGCGCGCATCGGCAGCGGGCTCGCCACCGGCTGGATCATCCCGCTCGCGCTCGCTTTCGTCGGCGACGTCATCCCCTATGCGCGGCGCCAGCAGGTGCTCGGCTCGTTCCTGTCCGGCCAGATTCTGGGGCAATTGTTCGGCCAGGCCGCCGGCGGCGTGCTGGGCGACCTGTTCGGATGGCGCAACGTCTTCTTCCTGCTCGCGGGCCTGCTCGCGCTCGCCACCGTCGGCCTGTATGCCGAGCTGTGGCGCAACCCGATCACGCGCGTGAAAAACGAGCCGGGCGCCGGCCAGCAAGGCTTCACCGCGGGCTATGCGGCCGTGCTGCGCTCGCCCTGGGCGCGCGCCGTGATCGTGATGGCCTTCATCGAATTCGGCGCGATGTTCGGCACCTTCACCTATGTGGGCGCCGACCTGCATTTGCGTTTCGGCCTCAATTTCACGCTGGTCGGCCTGTTCGTCAGCACCTTCGCGATCGGCGGCCTGATCTACAGCCTGTCGGTGCGCCTGCTCGTCCGGCGCATGGGCCAGATCGGATTGGCGAGCGGCGGCGGAATATTGCTGGCGGCGGCCTATCTGACGCTCGCCTTCATGCCGCATCCCTGGATCGCGCCGATCGCGATCACCGCGACCGGTCTCGGCTTCTACATGCTGCACAATACGCTGCAGACCAACGCCACCCAGATGACGCCGGAAGCGCGTGGCACCGCGCTCGGGGCCTTCTCGTCGGCGCTTTATCTGGGGCAGACCGCCGGCGTCGCGGCCAGCGCGGTCGTGTTCGACCGCTTCACGGCGGTGCCGGTGTTCCTGGCCGCCGCCGTGGTTCTGCTCGCGCTCGGGCTCGGATTCGCGGGTGCGCTCAAGCGCCGCGCGGCCACGGCCGCCACCGAAATCTGACGCTGGCCGGAACGGCGCGCGGCTAACGCCCGCGCGAGACGCGCTCGATCTCGGCACGCACGATGCGCTCGACCATGCTCGGCAGATTGTCGTCGAGCCAGGTCTTGAGCATCGGCCGCAGCATTTCCTTCACCAGGTCCTCGAGCGTGCGCGCGTTCTGGCCGAGCACGGTATGCGCCAGCGAATGGAAGGCGCTGTCGACGGCCGCCCGTGTCGAGGCCGAGAGCAGCGTGCCCTCCGCCATGGCGGATGCGGCCGGCTGCGGCTCTTCCACGAAGCGGACGGCGGGCTCCGGCACGCGATCGGCAAACACCACGTCGGACGCACCGTCGATGGTGCGGAAGCCCGGCCCGGCCGGTGGCGGCGGCGGCGCGGCCATCGCCTCGGTCAAATCCAATACATCGGGCGCCGGCGGTACCGGCGATGCCGGGGGCGCCGCAACCGCTTGGGGCTCGGCCTCGATCTCGGCCACCATCGCCTCGACGTCTTCCTCGACGCTGACGGGCTCCGGTTCGGGCGGCGGCGGCGGCGGCGTCGGACGGCTCGCCACCACGGCGACCGGCGGCGGGGCCGGCTTGGGCGCCGGCGGCTCCGGCGCGCGCGCCGCCTTGCCGGCATCGTCATCGGCTATGATGCGCCGAATAGAGGCGAGAATTTCCTCCATCGACGGCTCTTGCGCCTTCGCCGGTTGCGTCATTTACGTCGTGTCCCGTTACAACGAGTCCAAACTGCAGTCGCTCAACACGGAGCGGACCGCCGCTTTGCATCGGTCGTCATGCAGACGACCCGGTCATGCAACGACTAACCGCTCCGTCCGACGATTCCGTTCGGCGCCAAGGCCGAAAAACGAATCGTCGTCACTGCCCTATTTATACGCCAGCGGGACGGGCCTGTGGCCCAAGGAAACGCGCGACGGCACAATGAGCTGTGGACACGCACAACCGCTCGTCGCCCGGGAATATTCGCAGTGTGCCGTCAGCGGCCGTCGGGAATGCGCACGCCGGCCCAGCTGTCGCGGACCTGCTGATAATGGACTTGCGGCCGATAGACCGGAGTTTTCAGGCCCAATACTTGCGGCGTCAGCCGGCCGACATTGGCCAGCAAGGTAAATGACGCCACCACGCGGTCGTGCTGCGCGGTGACCAGCGCCACCCGCGCGTTCACCAGGTTTTGTTGCGCCGTCAAAACATCGAAGGTGGTGCGCTGACCGACGCGCGCCTCCTCGCGCACGCCATTGAGCGCGATTTCGGCGGCCTGCACCTGCGCCGTCGTCGCCTCGATATTGGCTTTCGCCGCTTCGAGCTGACCCCACGACTGCACCACGGCCTGCCGTGCCTGTTCGCGCGCGGTATCCAGATCAAGCCGGCGCTGGCCGAGTGTCTCCTTGGCCTGCCGGATGAGGGAATATTCGGCGCCGCCCTGATAAATCGGCACGCTCAAGGTGCCGAGGATGGAGGCATTGTAGCCCCCGATCGTGGACGGGCTCTGCGTGCTCAGAAAATAGCGCTGCACGCTGCCGGTCACCGAGAAGTTCGGATAGAGCGCGCCCTCGGCCACCTTCACCTGCAGTTCGGCCGCATCGACATTGAATTGCGCGGTGGCGACCGCCGGATTGGAAGCGATGCCGACGGCGACGGCCTGCGGCAAGGTGGTCGGCGAGAAACGGTCGACCGGCGTGCCGGGCGCCAGATCGCGCGGCTCGACGCCGATCACCTGACGATAGACCGCCACCGAGGTCTTGTAGTTCGATTCCGCGACCAGCACCTGCGAGCGGCCGCCGGCCAGGCTCGCTTCCGCCTGCGCCACGTCTGTGCGCGTGACTTCGCCGACATTGAAGCGGTCACGCGTCTGGCGAAGCTGCTCCTGCAACACCTCGACGTTGCGCTGCTGCAAATTGAGAATGGCGGCGTCGCGCAGCACATTCATGTAGGCGATCGCGGCATTGAGCAGCACGGTCTGCTCCGCCGTGTGCAGCGCCGCGCGCGCCGCGAGCACCTGCGCTTCCGCCTGCCGCGTCTTGTTGGCGGTCTGATAGCCGTTGAACAGCGTCTGCGTCAGCGTCGCGCCGACCGAAAACGGCGAACTCACGGCGCTCGCGGTGGGATAGCTCGTCACCGGGCCGCTGGTCACTTTCGAGGTGTTGGAGATCGCCTGTTCGCCACCGGTGGCCGTCACCGACACTCTTGGACGGTATCCGGATAAGGCCTGCGGGACGTTTTCATCGGTGGCGCGCACGGCGGCGCGCTGCGAATTGAGCGACGGGTTGTTCTGGTAGGCCCGCACCAGCGCTCCGTAGAGGGTCTCGGCGCTCGCCGGCTTTGCCGGCAATACCGAAAACGCACACAGAAGCGCGGCGGCCGCAACCCCGTCCGCCCACCGAAAACGGTCACACGACGACATTCCCCAACCCAACCTTTAAGCGGCGATACGCGACTGCAGTCCAACGTCAGCCAATGGGAACCATAGGCGGCCCCGGCAAGGCTTGGAAACCCCTTGCGCCGGTCCCGCCCACAGAAAGCAGCGCACTGGGGTTTTTACGCCACGATCGGAACCCGGCCGCCCGGAGCCGCGGCGGTCAGAACGCGAACGCCGGCGCCTTGGCGAATCCAGGCAGGACAGCGGCACTGGCGTCGAAAAGTGCCCGGCCACCGATATCGTCCCCGCTGCGCAAATAGAGCATGGCCTTGGCGCCCGGTCCCCCGCCCAGCACGCATACCAGCCGGCCGCCGTCCTTGAGCTGGCGGCAGAGCGCCTGCGGCACGGCCTCGGTGGCGCCTTCGAGCAGGATGACGTCGTAGGGGCCCGCGGCCTGCCAGCCGGCCTCGAGCGGACCCGCGACGATTCGGACATTGGGCAGCGCCGAGAGTTCGACGCGGGCGACCTGCAGCAGGCTTTCGTCCTGCTCGAGCGCGACCACCTCGCCCGCCATGCGCGCCAGCAGCGCAGCGGCGTAACCGGTGGCGCAGCCGACGTCGAGTACCCGCTGCGCCGGACCGATATCGGCGGCCTGCAGGAGCCGCGCGAGCACCATCGGCTTGAGCAGGCGGCGGTTAGCTGCGCCCACCGGCAGATCGCGGTCGAGATAGGCGAGCGGCGCCGACGGCGCCGGAACAAAGCGCTCGCGCGCCACTTCCATCATGGCCGACAGCACCCGCAGGTCGGTCACATCGGCGGTGCGGACTTGACCGTCCACCATGTTGCGGCGTTGCGCGGCGAAATCGGTCATCGCGATCCTCACGTGTTAAGGAATGCGCGGCTTTTCTGCGGCAAGGGACAAAAAAAGGCAAGATAAGGACAGAAGTTGTCGACTTAACTTCTCTCCTATATAGGCAGGGGGCAATGGGATGCCGATCGCGGTCACGTCACCGGGAACGGCCCTTTATGGCCACGTGGCGGAGTGGTTACGCAGCGGACTGCAAATCCGTGCACGCCGGTTCGATTCCGGCCGTGGCCTCCACTCCCAGCTTTGTCCCCAGCGGCGGCTGCCGCCCCCCGAAAGTCGCGAAAGATCGAGACCGCGGGCGCTCGTCCCGCGCCGCGGCCCGGGAATCGGCAACCGCCCGCCGCCACCGCGTCGTCTTATCCACAAGCGCGGCCGCCAGAGACGCCGTGCCGAGCCGGGCGCGGTGTCGCCGTACTTCAGGCTTTGCAAAACGGACGGCCTTTGTTATAGGCCCCTCCGTAACGGCTCAGGCCTGTTCCCTGGTAGCTCAGCGGTAGAGCATTCGACTGTTAATCGAATGGTCGCTGGTTCGATCCCAGCCCAGGGAGCCACCCATATTCCGACATTTGAGAATCGCCTGCGCGGCCTCTCCAAACGGAAGAGCCGCCCCGCCGATGTCGGAACCGGCGATGGCGGCTCGGTGATGACGGCGAGGCCGCGTCAGAACTTGTAGGTCACGCCCGCGCCGATCAGCCAGGGATCGAGATTGGCCTTGCCGGAAATCGGAACGCCGCCTGCGAGGGTGCCGTCAAAGTCCGGCCGCAGCCACAGCTTTTTCACGTCGACGTTCAGGCCCCAGTGGCGGTCGATCATGTAATCCAGGCCGACCTGCAGGGCCGGAGCAAAGGCGTTGTGCACGTCCAGGCCGGTCACGACGCCGCCGGCCGCCGACTGATTGAAGAACACCGTGTAGTTCACGCCGGCACCGACATAAGGCTTGAACGGGCCGAAGTTGGTGAAGTGATACTGCAAGGTCAGCGTCGGCGGCAGCAGCCATACCTTTCCGACATCGACGCCGCTGAGGGTGCCCGCACCCGTGATGTGATGCGGAGTGACACCGAGGATGATTTCGGCCGCGATATTGGGCGTGAAGAAATAAGTGATATCGAGTTCAGGAACGACCGTATCCGAGACGTTCAGACCGGACCCTGCGACCTGATCGACGTGGCCGGAGTCGCGGGTGACGACACCGAGCGCGCGCAAACGGATCATCCAGGGATTCCACGCTTCGATCGGCGGCGGCGCCTTGTACACCGGCGCCGCGACATCAGCAGCCTTGGCCGATAGAGAGCACAAGCTCAAGAGCATCGCCGCCAGCAGCGACGACGCGACCCTCTTCATCGTTTTCATTGGACCCGCCCCGTAATTGAGAACACGTTGCAACTACGCAACCATTGTTGTTGCGCAGCTCAACGACAAAAAATGAAATATCGGCGGTGCGAAACTTGATCCAGATCAAACGCGCAAAGAATACGATTACACCTATTCAGCCGCATCACGGCTGTGAATAAAATTGCAATTCATTCTCAAAACAAACGCCGCTCCTGCGTCACGCCGTCGGCCGCGGCTTTCAACGCGGCATGATCGATCAGCCGAACACCCCCGCGCTCGTGCAGCTCGATGATACCATCGCGCTTCAGCTGCGTGAGAATGCGCGAAATCGTCTCGAGCGTAAGGCCGAGATGATCGGCGATGTCGCCGCGCGCCGGCAGCGACAGGACCGCGCTCTTGCCGTTCGCGCCCGGCACCCGCGCTTCGACCTGGAGCAGGAACGCGGCCACGCTGCCGCGCGCATCGCGTTGTCCCACGCTCAAGGTCAGCTCATGAGCGCGGGATAGATCCTGCGCGACCGCTTCATAGAGCTTGAGCAGGATGCGCGCCTGGCTGCTGACCACGGCGTGAAAGGCGGCGCTGGCGAAGCTGCGCAGTTCGGTCGACTTCATCGCCTGCGCGCTGTAGCGGTGCTTGTCGTCGTAGCCGAGCGCGATGAACTCGCCCGGAAACTTGAAGCCGATGATCTGCCGCCGCCCGCTGCGCAGCAATTCGTACAAACGCACGGCGCCGCTCTTCACGAAGTAGATGTGGCGCTGCGGATCGCCCTGCAGAAAGATATGCTGACTCGGCGCCAGCCTGCGCCGGCTGCAGGTCGGCATGCGATAGCTCGCGGCGCAGTCCGCGCTGCCACAAGCGAGCGCGGCGCTCTCGGCGCCGATATGGCGAATACAGGGAGGCAGGTCAGTCACGACGTTGCAACATCCGATTTTGGGTCCGGCTTTGTTCGCAGAATATTCTTCAGCCGCTTGAAATTGCAACATTTTCAGCGGCGGGAACGGCTTGACCGCCTGCCCGCCGCAGGCCAACCTGCCGCTGACCCTGGCGGCCGCCCTGGCACGGGCCGCGGGGGCCACCAGCAGCAACCCCCGACCGCCCTGCGGCCCCGCGCCGGGCGCGGTTCGTCCGCCAACCGCCCTCAGCCAGGCGCCGTGCATGACGCCCTCGACCAGCCCGCTGACCACCGATCTCTACGAACTCAACATGGTCCAGGCCTATCTGGACCGCGGCGAGGCGAAAGAAGCGGTTTTCGAGTTTTTCGTGCGCCGGTTGCCGCCCCGGCGCGGTTTCCTGCTCGCTGCCGGGCTCGAGGACGCCCTCGAATACCTGACCACCCTGACCTTCTCGGAGGCGGAACTCGGCTGGCTCCGATCGACCGGGCGGTTCCGCGACAATCTCATCGACTATCTGGCCTCGTTCCGGTTCACGGGCGACGTGCATGCGATTCCGGAAGGCTCGGTATGCTTTCCGAACGAGCCTCTGATCCGCATCACCGCACCGCTGCCGCAGGCCCAGCTCGTGGAGAGCCGGCTGATCAACATCCTGCATTTCCAG
>Ga0180222_1000771_pt1 | contig 41014 bp, 38 predicted proteins | sample eDN5th37CKraftOP_FD_151336 | JGI IMG/M metagenome (GOLD analysis project Ga0180222, IMG submission 151336) | Enriched Organic Plus compost microbial communities from Emeryville, California, USA - eDNA 5th pass 37_C Kraft OP (version 2) (version 2) ...
CGAGCGCTCGCGCCGCAATTTCCAGATCGGCCGCGAGCGCATGCCGCTGCCGATCATCCACGCGCTCGGCGTCGTCAAATGGGCGGCCGCCGACGTCAACCGCGCGCTCGGTGGGCTCGATGCGCGGCGCGCCCGCGCCATCATCGCGGTGGCGCGGGACGTCGCCGCCGGCAAACTCGACGATCATTTCCCGCTGCTGGTGTGGCAGACCGGCTCCGGCACCCAGACCAACATGAACGTCAATGAGGTGATCGCCAACCGCGCCAATCTGCTGCTCGGCGGCAAGCTCGGCACCAAAACGCCGGTGCATCCCAACGACCACGTCAATATGAGCCAGTCGTCGAACGACAGCTTCCCGACCGCGATGCATATCGCGGCCGCGGACCAGATCGCGCGGCGGCTGTTGCCGGCGCTGGCGCATCTGCACGACGCGCTGATGAAGAAGACGAAGGCTTTCTCCCGCATCGTCAAGATCGGCCGCACCCACACCATGGACGCAACGCCGCTGACGCTCGGCCAGGAGTTCTCGGGCTATGCCGCGCAGGTGCGCGCCGCCGAGGAGCGCGTGCGGCTCGGTCTCAAGCAGCTCTATCCGATCGCGCAGGGCGGGACCGCGGTCGGCACCGGCCTCAACAGCCGGAAAGCCTTCGCCAAGCAATTCGCCGCCAAGGTCGCCGACATCACCAAGCTGCCGTTCGTGAGCGCGTCCAACAAGTTCGAGGTGATGGCCGGTCACGACGCCTATGTGTTCGCGCACGGCGCGCTCGCCGCCACCGCGACCGCGTTGTTCAAGATCGCCAACGACCTGCGTTTCCTCGGCTCCGGCCCGCGCTCGGGACTCGGCGAGTTGATCCTGCCGGCGAACGAGCTCGGCTCCTCGATCATGCCCGGCAAGATCAATCCCACCCAGAGCGAGGCGCTGACCATGGTGTGCTGCCAGGTGTTCGGCAACCAGACCACGATCCAGACCGCCGGCAGCCAGGGCCATTTCGAGCTCAATGTCTACAAGCCGGTGCTCGCTTACGCGATGCTGCAATCGATCGATCTGCTGGCGACCGCGGCGCGCTCCTTCACCGACAATTGCGTGGTCGGGATCGAGGCCAACGAGGCGCGCATCCGCGAGCTGATGGAGCGCTCGCTGATGCTGGTCACTGCGCTGTCACCGAAGATCGGCTACGAGAAGGCGGCGCAGGTCGCGAAGGCGGCGCACGCCAACGGCACCACTCTGCGGGAGGAGGCCGTGCGGCTCGGCTTCGTCACCGCGGCGGAGTTCGACCGGCTGGTGCGGCCGGAGAGGATGATCTCGCCACAATAGCAGGACGGCAAGGGTCGGCCGATTGGCCGCGGCAGGATCACCCAACCGTGTATTGAAACACCCGGCCGAACCTCCGCATAACAGCACCGTCACGCGGTCGCATGAAGGTCGCCGATGGCGGACGTGGTCAATCTGCGGATGGAACGCAAGCGCGCCAAGCGCAAGCAGGATGAAGCGCGCGCCCAGATGCGCCGCGCCGCATTCGGCACCGCCAAGGCGGTGCGCGACCGGGTCGATGCCGAAGCCGACCTTGCTCGTCGCAAGCTCGATCAGCACCGCCTCCGTGAGGAGGACGGCGGATGAAATCCCCGGTCGTCAAACGCTCGATCGTGATCGCCGGTCACAAGACCAGTATCAGCCTCGAAGACGCGTTCTGGAAAGGGCTGAAGGAGATCGCCTCGGCGCGCAACCAGACGCTGTCTGAAATCGTCGCGGCGATCGACAGCGCTCGCCAGGAGGGCAACCTGTCTTCCGCGATCCGGCTGTTCGTGCTCGATCACTACCGCAGCCGTACCGCCGCGCCGCCGCGCGGCGACGGCGTGCAGGCCCTCGAAACACCCTCGCCTTCGACGCCGTCCCTGCCATAAAAGCATCGGCCCCGCGCGGATCGCAGGCCGCCCTATGAGCAGGCCGCTCTCTGCATCGAGCGTTCGCCAGAGCCTTCGATCCCACCGTTAGTGTCGCGGCAGGATTTGCAGCGGCATCGACGACGGCGCGGGCGCCGGGGGGTGCGGCACCGGCTGTGCGCGCGACTGCGGCTTCGGCGCGGGTGCCGGCGGCACCATTTGCGGCGGCGGCAAAGGCGGCGCCAGCAGCGGCGTCACGGATGGCGCTGCCTGCTGCTCGCTCGCCGGCGGCGTCGGCGCAGATGGCACCGGTTCCCGGGCCGGCTGATGGGGCTGCGCCGCTTCGATCGCCTCGAGCTTCTTCGCCTGCATCTCGACGGCGCGCAGCGTCAGCCAGCCCGACAGCGCCGAGGCATCGAGCGTGCGCGCCGGCGCGCTGAGCGGACCGCGCAGCGCCATGAACAGGTCGGGCTTGCCGCCGGTCTCGCCGGTCGGACCCGACAGCACCAGGCGGGCATCGATCGTGCCTTGCGTCAGGTCGAGCTGGCCGGACACCGTCAAGGCCGCGCCCTCCGCCGCGACCGCGACGTCCTGCAGCCGCACTTGTCCGCTCGCGATCTGCAGGCCGGCCTCGGCATGCCGCACCGGCAGGTTGCCGCCGTCGAGCGCCCGGCTCATGAAGTCGCGCACGCGGATGGCGTCGACCGCCAGGCCGCGATCGGCGGCACGGGTCAGCGCCTCGAAGGCGCGCGGATCGAGCGAGGCGAACTGCGCAGCGTCGAGCGTGAGCCGGCCGCGGCCGGCGAGCGATCCGATCAGCGCGCTCGGGCTCAGTCCTGCGCCTTCGAAGTCGATATCGAGCCCGAGCCGGCCGGTTACCGGCGGCCGTGCCGCGGCCGGCAGCACTGCCGCGGCATCGACGCCGGCGAGCGCGACGCGCCCCTGCGCGCTCAGGCCGCGATCGTTGCGCCGCAAGGCCAGCCGCGCCGTGAGCTGCCCCGAGCCGAGATCGCCGGCGACATCTTCGAACGCGGCGCCGTCCTCCGACAGCATCAGCGTGCCGCGCAGGTCGCGCAGCGGCAGCGCCGATGTCAGCGCCGCGCGCTGGCTGCGAAACGCGATGCGCCCCTGATAACCCGCCGCTACCCCGCGCGAGAACGGCTCGACCGGCCAGTTCCAGCCGTCGCCGGAGGCCGGCATCGCCGGCGCTCCCGCGAGCGCGGTCACGAGCGCGGTGGCGTTGAGCGCATCCGCCTCGACCTCGCCGTCGAGCCGCCACGGCGGCGCGCGCGAGACGCTGAGCTTCCCGCTGAGATTGGCGCCGGCAACGGAGCCGCGGGCATTGGTCAAAGCCACCTGCTCCCGTCCGATCGCGAGATCGCCGCTCACCGAGACCGGCAGGCTTGCTCCGGCGGCCAGGAGCGGCCGGAGATCGGCCCGACGCACGGTGGTGCGCAGCGCGGCCGTGACCATACCGTCGGTGACGCGCGCGCTGCCGGCAGCCGTGGCGTCGAGACCGCCGGCCGCGATCTGGCCATTGACGCGCATGTCGCCGCCGAGCAGGCCGTCGATGCTGAAGTTCATCCGGCCCGGCTCGCCGCCGACCGCGACGGCACCGTCGAGCGCCAGCAGCCGGACCAGCGCCGGCCCCTCGCCACTGTCGAGCCGGCCGTCGAGCCGCAGCGACGCCTTGTCCCAGGCCGTCGGATCGCCGCTCGCCTGCCCGGTGAGACTGACGCGCACAGCGCCGATGCTGCCATCGAGCGACAGCTTGCCGGTACCGCTGTCCGCCGTGGCGGCATCGACCGCAAGCGTGCCGCGCAGCGTCGCCGCGCCGGTCAGCCGTGCCAGTACCGGCGCGGCCGCTGTCGGCGCATAGCGCGACAGCAGCGTCGCGACGCCGGCGAGATCGCGTGCATCGAGCTCGGCGGTGAGATTGCCGCGCGGCGCCGGCGACAACGCGATGCGGCCGCCGACCGTGACCGCCGCGCCGCCGAGATCGCCGACCGCGAGCCGCTCGATGTCGAGGCCCGCCGCGCTGCTGGTGAGCTTGGCGCGCAGGTCGCGCAGCACCACGCCGCCGGCCGTGGCGCGGCCGAGATCGAGCGCCAGCGCCACGTCCTTGGGCCGCTCCAGCGTCGAACCGGCCAGTGCCGCCTCGACGAAGGCGCGTGCGCCGTCGATGTCGAGCTCGGAGGCGCGCAGCGCCGCGTCGAGCCGCGCCGGCTGCGACGACGAGGCGAACACATAGGACACGCGGCCTTCCACCGTCTCGCGGCCGAACTGCGCCCTGAGCCGGTCCACGGCGATGGCGTCGCTGCCGATCGCGATATCGCCGCGCGCCTTCAGCGTCCGGCCGGGGCCGGGCGTCGCGGCGCCGCGGCCGTCGAGCCAGCCGACCAGCGCCTGCAGGTCGGCGGCGTCGATGCTGGCGGTGCCGTTGAAGCGCACGCCCGCCGGCGCGCCCGGCGTGGCGTCCTTCTGCACCGCGAGCCGGCCGGCGAGCTGCACCCGGCTCGATCCCGGGGCACGGAATTCGAAGCCGCTCAGGCTCCAGCCGTCCTTGCCGGCGGCGATGTCGCCGCGCACCGCGAGCACGGTGCCACCACCGAGCGTCACGGTGTCGATGCCGATGCCGAGCTGCAGCGGGAGCGGCGGCGCGCCGCCGGCGGCTTCCGCCAGCATGCGCAGGGCCGCGGCAGCCGGCAGCCGCGTGCCATCGGCCGGCGCCAAAGCGCGGTCGAGATCGAGTTGGCGCGCCGACAGCACGCCCTCGATATGCGGCTCCGCGCCGAACTTGACGTCGGCGGTGCCGGTCAGCGTCACGCCCTGGTCTTCCGAGCCGTAGTGGAACTCGACCTGCTCGAGCAGCACCGAAGCCGGTGTCGCCGTCACCTTAGCGCTGGCGCGCCACGGCTGGGTCACCGCCCGCGCAGCGCGATTGCCGGCGAGTTGCACCGGCCGGCTGAAGCTCGCATTGCCGCTGAAGCGCGGCACGCCCTGCGCCATCGACACGTCGCCATCGGCCTCGATGCTGAGCGGCCGGCTGACCGGATCGACATTGAGCTTGATCCGCATCGTGCCGTCATCGGTGACGCGGCCGGCCGCAAGCCGGTACGGATACATCTCTCCGTCGAGGCTCGCGGATCCCTCCCCGCGCACCGGGCCGGCGAGTGAGCGGGCGTCGCCGCTGAACCAGATCTTGTCGAGCACGAAGCGCGAGCCGCTCGCGGCATCGGTGAGCACGGCGCTGCCGTCCTCGACATGCAGCCGCTCGATGGTCAGCGCATCCGGATCGAACCGCGCGGCGCCGACCGGCCATTGCAGCCGCCCGGCGCGGTCGAGCGCGGCTTCGAGCCGCGGCGCGGCGATCCGCACCTCGGTGGCGCGCCATTCGCCCCGCATCAGCGCGCCGAGCGACAGCTCGACGCCGAGCGCGCTCGCCGGGACGCCGCCGACGCTGACGTCGTGCAGCACGATCTGCGGCGACGGCAGCAGCCGCGCGTCGATGGTGCCGCCGACCTTGACCTCGATGCCGGTGAGCCGCGTCGCCTCGCGCTCGACCACGGAACGATAGTCGTTCCAGTCGACCACGAACGGCGCCACCAGCGCCGCCACCAGCGCCAGGATCAGTGCAACCGCGATCGTCAGCAGCGTGTTCTGCACGCAGTCCCCGTCGCGCCCCTTAGTTCAGCGCTGCCCCATTTTTGCGGCTCTTCGAAGGCCGGCCGTCCAGAGCCCAATCTGGGTCCGCTGGTTATTTTAGTCGAGAGGGATCAATTTGCCCGGATTCATCAAATTCTGCGGATCGAGCGCACGCTTGATCGCGGCCATGGCGGCGAGCGCCGGCGCGCCGTGCTCGGCGAGCAGATATTTCTGCTTGCCCTGCCCGACGCCGTGCTCGCCGGTGCAGGTGCCCTCCATCGAGAGCGCCAGCTCGGCGAGCCGGCCGGCGAACTCCCGGGCGCGCGCGACCTCGCCGGCATCGCTCATGTCCACCAGCAGGCTCATGTGGAAATTGCCGTCGCCGACATGGCCGGCAAGTGGCGCCAGCAGGTTGCGCTTCTGCGCCTCCTCGCGCGCGGCATGGACGCAGTCGGCGAGCCGCGAGATCGGCACGCAGACGTCGGTGGCGAAGGTCTGCACGCCGGGCCGCAGCGCCTTCGCCGCCCAGTAGACGTCGTGGCGCGCCTGCCACAACCGCGTGCGGTCCTCGGCCTTGGTCGCCCATTCGAACGGACCGCCGCCGGCCTCGGCCGCGATCTCGCCGAAGCGCTCCGACTGCTCGGCGACGCCGGCGGCGCTGCCGTGGAACTCGACAAACAGCATCGGCACTTCCGGCAGCGTCAGCTTGGAATAGGCGTTGCACGCCTTGATCTGCAGCGGATCGAGCAGCTCGATGCGCGCCACCGGGATGCCTGACTGGATGGTGAGGATGGTGGCGTCGCACGCAGCCTCGACCGAGGGGAACGGGCAGATGCCGCCGGCGATCGCCTCGGGGATGCCGGACAGCTTCAGCGTCAACTCGACGATGACGCCGAGCGTGCCCTCCGAGCCGACCAGGAGCCGCGTCAGGTCATAGCCCGACGACGATTTCTTGGCGCGGCGCGCGGTGGTGACGATGTCGCCGTTCGCCATCACCGCCTTCAGCGCCAGCACATTGTCCTTCATGGTGCCGTAGCGCACGGCATTGGTCCCGGAGGCGCGCGTCGCCGCCATGCCGCCGAGCGAGGCGTCGGCACCGGGATCGATCGGGAAGAACAGGCCGCGGTCGCGCAGATGCTCGTTGAGCTGCTTGCGGGTGATGCCGGGCTCGATCACGCAGTCGAGGTCCTCGGCATGCACCGCGATCACCCGGTTCATGTCGCGCATGTCGATCGAGACGCCGCCGAACGGCGCATTGATGTGGCCCTCGAGCGAAGTCCCGGTGCCATAGGGAATGACCGGGACGTTGTGCGCGGCACAGAGGCGCACGATCTGCTGCACGTCGGCGGCCGATTGCGGGAACACCACCGCGTCCGGCGGCTGGTTCGGAATCCAGGTCAGCGTATTGCCGTGCTGCTCGCGCACGGCCTGCGCAGTCACCACGCGGTTGCCGAAAGCGGCGGTCAGCGCCGCCACCGCGGCTGCAGCATCGCGCGGGCGGGAAACCGGATCGGGCATGGCAGGTGTCCTTGGTTGCAGGCGAACGTGGCCGCCCCGCGCCGCAAGGTCAAGACGCTGCGTCAGGACCGTCTGGCGGCAGTCTCTCCTTTGACGCGCCGGTCTAGCCACGCGACAATGCCGGCATGCTCGAACGCCGCGATTCTTCCGATCCCGCGCCCTTTGTCTCCTCGGTGATGACCGTCGAGCCGCAATGGATCGACTACAACGGCCATCTCAACATGGCCTATTACAATGTGCTGTTCGACCGTGCTGCCGACGAAGCCTTTGCCGCGCTCGGCATGGGCCCGCAGTACCGCGCCGCACGCAACCTCTCGACCATGACCGCCGAGGCGCATGTGCGCTATCTGCGCGAAATCCACGAGGGAACGCCGGTTGTGGTGCGCTGCCTGTTCCTCGCGGCGGACGCCAAGCGCATCCACTGCTTCCAGGAACTGGTGCATGCCACGGAGGGCTGGCTGTCGGCGACCTGCGAGACTATGACGCTGCATGTCGACATGACGGCGCGCAAGGTTTCGCCGTTCCCGGACGACATCGCCCGCAACCTGCAGCGCATGGTTGCGTCACATGCGCCCTTGCCGCGCCCGGAGGCGGTCGGACGGCGGATCGCGATGCCGGCGAAGGGCTGAAACGCGCGGGAATCCGGGCATAAACCGCTTTCCGGCCGGCCCGACCCTCCAAATCCGGGCCCCGCGATGCCATCTTTGCCTTGAAAGAATCGCAGTTGCGGCGCATCCGCCGCGGCAAGCCCTTCGGGGCCACGCAACCTCCCGGATTCCGATGGCCGAACCGTCCAAAGCCCCGCGCCCGTCCGCTCCCGCTCCTTCGCCGACGCCCGGCGGGATCGCGGAGCGTGCGCGGCTCGCCGCGCACGGCGGCACGGCCTATCTGGATGCGCTCAATCCGGAACAGCGCGCCGCGGTCGAGACCCTCGACGGCCCGGTGCTGGTGCTGGCCGGCGCCGGCACCGGCAAGACCCGGGTGCTGACCACGCGCATCGCCCACATCCTCAATCTCGGCCGCGCCCGCCCCTCGCAGATCCTCGCCGTCACCTTCACCAACAAGGCCGCGCGCGAGATGAAGGAGCGCGTCGGGAAGATGGTCGGCCACGTGGTCGAGGGCATGCCGTGGCTCGGCACCTTCCACGCCATCGGCGTCAAGATCCTGCGGCGGCATGCCGAGCTGGTCGGGCTGAAGCCGAACTTCACCATTCTCGACACCGACGACCAGATCCGGCTGATGAAGCAGCTGCTCGAAGCCGAAAACATCGACGAGAAACGCTGGCCGGCGCGCGTGCTCGCCACGCTGATCGACGGCTGGAAGAACCGCGGCCTCACCCCGGAGCAGGTGCCGGCCGGCGAGGCCGCCGCCTTCGCCAACGGCAAGGGCAAGAAGCTTTACGCCGCCTATCAGGAGCGGCTGAAGGTGCTCAACGCCGCGGATTTCGGCGACCTGCTGCTCGAATGCATCCGGCTGTTCCGCGACAACCCGGAAATCCTGCGGCAGTACCAGGAGCGGTTCAAGTTCATCCTGGTGGACGAATATCAGGACACCAATGTCGCGCAGTATCTGTGGCTGCGGCTCCTGGGACAGTCGGCGACGCCGAAGACAGCCATCGCGGCTCGTGCGGCGCATCCCCCTCCCGGTGCAGGAGAGGATCAAGAAGGCACGCCTCGGAACGATAATGGCCTCCGCCCGCCGAAGAACATCTGCTGCGTCGGCGACGACGATCAGTCGATCTACGGCTGGCGCGGCGCCGAGGTCGACAACATCCTGCGCTTCGAGCACGACTTCCCAGGCGCCAAGGTGATCCGGCTCGAGCGCAACTACCGCTCCACCGGCCACATCCTCGCGGTCGCCGCGCACCTCATCACCCACAACGAGGGCCGGCTCGGCAAGACGCTGCGCACCGAGGACGAGCCCGGCGAGAAAGTCACCGTCACCGCGACCTGGGATTCGGAAGAAGAGGCGCGCGCGATCGGCGAGGAGATCGAGGCGCTGCAGCGCGGCGGCCACAAGCTCGACGAGATCGCGATTCTGGTGCGCGCCTCGTTCCAGATGCGCGAGTTCGAAGACCGCTTCGTCACGCTCGGCCTGCCCTATCGCGTGATCGGCGGCCCGCGCTTCTACGAGCGCCAGGAGATCCGCGACGCGCTCGCTTATCTGCGCGTGGTCGCCTCGCCGGCCGACGACCTTGCCTTCGAGCGCATCGTCAACGTGCCGCGGCGCGGGCTCGGCGACGCCACCGTGCAGGTGCTGCACGACCATGCGCGCAAGCGCGGCATCCCGCTCAGCGAAGCGGCGCGCGCGGTGATCGAGACCGACGAGCTCAAGCCCAAGCCGCGCGGCGCGTTGCGCGACCTGATCGCGGCATTCGACCGCTGGCGCGCGCAGCGCGACGCGCTGCCGCACACCGAGCTCGCCGAGATCGTGCTCGACGAAAGCGGCTACACCGAGATGTGGCAGAAGGACCGCAGCGCGGATGCCGCCGGCCGGCTCGAAAACCTCAAAGAGCTGGTGCGCTCGATGGAGGAGTTCGAGAACCTTCAGGGCTTCCTGGAGCACATCTCGCTGGTGATGGACACCGACCGCGGCGAGGACGAGGACAAGGTCAGCCTGATGACGCTGCACTCCGCCAAGGGGCTGGAGTTCGACACCGTGTTCCTGCCGGGCTGGGAGGAAGGACTGTTCCCGCACCAGCGCGCGCTCGACGAGCAGGGCAAGGCCGGGCTCGAGGAGGAGCGCCGTCTCGCCCATGTCGGGCTGACGCGCGCGCGCAAGCGCGCCCGCATCTATTTCGCCACCAACCGTCGCATCCACGGCCTGTGGAACACCACGGTGCCGTCACGCTTCCTCGATGAATTGCCGGAGGCGCATGTCGAGGTGAAGGAGGCGGAAGGCGGCTTCGGGTTCGGCGGCCGTGGCGGCTACGGCGCCTCGCGTTTCGACGAGATGACGGCGTTCGGCTCGAGCTATGGCACGCCGGGCTGGCAGCGCGCGCAGGCGAACCGCGGCAGGGGCGGCTTCAGCGAGACCGGGCAGCAGCGCTATACGCGCGGCGGATTCGGTGCCAGCGACGTACACGGCTTCGCCGGCATCGAGCGTGGCGCTGGAGCGAAAGGCGGCAAGCGGGCGCTGGTGATCGAGGGCGAACTGGTCGCCAAGTCCACCGGCGGCTCCGCCTTCAAGGTCGGCGACCGCGTGTTCCACCAGAAGTTCGGCAACGGCAACGTGATCGCGCTCGACGGCAACAAGCTCACCATCGCGTTCGACAAGGCCGGCGAGAAGCGCGTGGTCGACAGCTTCGTCGAACGGGTGTAACGCGCGCCGCGCCGCGGCGCAGCAGCAGGATGACGGAACAGCTTCGCATTGACCGTCTCGGCCATTTCGGCGACGGCATCGCCGACGGGCCGGCCGGGCCGGTCTATGTGCCCTACACGCTGCCGGGCGAGACCGTCGCCGCCGAGCCGCGGCCCGGCCATCCTGACCGGCGCGATCTTGCGCGCGTGGTGACGCCGAGCCCGCAGCGGATCGCGCCGGTCTGCCCGCATTTCGGCGTCTGCGGCGGCTGCGCGCTGCAGCACTGGGCGCATGAGCCCTATCTCGCCTGGAAGCGCCGGCTCGTCCTCGACGCGATGCGTCACGCCGGCTTCGACGCGGCACTCGATGCGGTGGTCGAGGCCACCATCGATGCCCATGGCGAGGGCCGCCGCCGCGCCACCTTCCACGCCCGGCGCCGCGGTTATGACGTGCTGGAGGTCGGCTTCGCCGCGCCGCGCGAGCATCGCATCGTCGCGATCGACGATTGTCCGATCCTCGCGCCCGCACTCGGCGGCGCGCTGCGCGCCGCCTGGGCGATCGCGGAAGCGCTCAAGGAGATGCGAAAGCCGCTCGACATCCAGGTGACGCAGACCGACGGCGGGCTTGATATCGATCTGCGCGGCTCCGGACCGCTCACCGCACCGCAAACTGCGATGCTGGCGCGCATTGCAGACGAGCAGGCGCTGGCGCGGCTGACGCGCCACGGCGAGCTCGTCGCGCTGCGCCGGCCGCCGACGATCGCCATCGGCCGCGCCACCGTGACGCTGCCGCCCGGCGCATTCCTGCAGGCCACGGTCGTCGGCGAAGAGACGCTGGCGCGGCTGGTGGTCGAGCATGTCGGTAAGGCGCGACGGGTCGCCGATCTGTTCTGCGGCATCGGTACCTTTGCACTGCGGCTCGCCGCCACGACGCGGGTGCTGGCGCTCGACGGCGATGCCGCCGCGGTCGCGGCACTGCATCGCGCGTTGCCGACCGCGCCCGGCCTCAAGCCGGTCGAGGCGCGGACCCGCGACCTGTTCCGGCAGCCGCTGCCGGCCGCTGGCCTCAAGGACCTCGACGCCGTGATCTTCGATCCGCCGCGCCAGGGCGCGCAGGCGCAGGCGCGCGAGATCGCCGCCAGCAAGATGCCGCTGGTGATCGCGGTGTCGTGCAGCGCCGGCACCTTCGCGCGTGATGCGCGCATCCTGGTCGATGCCGGCTATCGGCTGACGCGGGTCACTCCGGTCGACCAGTTCCGCTATTCGCCGCACGTCGAGATCGTGGCGCGGCTGGAGCGCGGCTGACGCGTCGCGCCCTGCTCAATTGCCCCAGCGCTCCTGCCAGATCTTCTCACCGATGGTGCAGGACACCCGCGGCTTGTCGGCCGCAGCCGGAACGATACGCAGCGTCGTGTCATCCGGCATGCGACCGGCGACCTCGAGCACCAGCTTGGTGCGCGTCGCCTCGACGAATTTCTCGCGTTCGCGGATCGGCACCACGAAGGCGCCCGGTCCGCCGATCACGCAGTCTTCGTAGTAGACGTCGAGATCGTCGATATCCATCGGATTGCGGTAGGGCCGCTTCAGCATGATCGGCAGCCCGTTGATGGTGATACCGGCCGCCACCACCTCGTCGCGCACCAGCGGCACGATCGCGCCGCTGTTGTTGACGCCGTCGCCGGACACGTCGATCACGCGACGCAGGCCGCGATAGCCGCTGCCGTCGAACAGCCTCCGCGAGAACTGCAGCGCGCCGGAGATCGACGTGCGCGAGGCGCGGCGATAGGGCGCGCGCTGGATGTCGGCGGCAAAGGCATCGGCGCTCTCCGGCCCGTCGATTAGCCGCCATGGCACGATGATGCGCTGGTTTTCCGCGCCGGCCCATTCGACATAGGTGACCGCGATCCGGCCGTGGCTGCCGTTGCGCAGCGCCTGCAGAAACTCGCGCGATGTCAGCGCCAGGATATAGCCCTCGCGCTGCAGGGCCTGCTCATCGGGGTCCATCGAATAGGAGATGTCGACCGCGAGCACGAGCTCGACATCGACGGCGACAGCGCCGGAGCCCTGCTGGACCAGATGCAGCGATGGGTTCGGCGCCGCCGTCCCGCCGCGCAGCCCCATGGCCGCGACAGCGACAAGAATGCCGGCCAGCGCCAGGATCGAGAGCCGCACCTGCATCGCAACCTCCCTGCTTCCCCAGCGGCTCAATGGTGGCATCGCGACGGCGCGATTGAAAGCGCCTGCTTGGCGTCCGGCGATGCAATCCCCTGCCCGACCTTCCGGCACATCGTCGCAATGACTTTTCAAGGCGAGTCGATCACCTTCCCGAACACACCATGCGTTGATTCGCTCGCACCAAGGAGATCGCACCATGATCGGTCGGCGTGGATTTCTGAAAACGGGCGCTGCCGGACTCATCGCCGGTGCGGCGGGGCTTCCGCCCCTTGCCCGTGCGCGGGAGATGCCGGGCGCGGTGGCGCAGAGCCTCGAACGTCTCGGCCGCGGGCTCAAGGGCAGGCTGGTGCTGCCCGACGACCCCGCCTACGCCTATGCCGCCATGCCCAACAATGCCCGTTGGTCGGGCGTGCTGCCGAAGGCGATCGCGGCCTGCGCCGACGCGGAGGATGTCCGGGCATGCATCCTGTGGGCCCGCGACAACAATCAACCGTTCGCCGTCCGCTCCGGCGGGCATTCCTATGCCGGCTTCTCGACCACCGAGGGTCTCCTGATCGACCTCAAGCGGATGAACCGCATCTCGCTCGACCTGACCAACGGCACCGCGACCGTACAGGGCGGCGCGAACAACGAGGACACCGCGGGCGCGCTGCGCGCCGTGCCCTTTGCCGTCCCGTCAGGCCGATGCCCGACGGTGGGCGTCGGCGGCCTGGTACTTGGCGGCGGCTGGGGTTTTGCGGCGACCCATGCCGGCCTCACCTGCGACAACCTGCTGTCGACCCGGGTCGTTCTTGCCGATGGCCGCCAGGTCACCGCGAGCGCGACCGAGGAGCCCGACCTGTTCTGGGCCGCGCGCGGCGGCGGCGGCGGCAATTTCGGAGTCCACACCTCGTTCACGTTCCGCCTGCGGCCGGTGCAAAACGTGGTCCTGTTCAACATCCTGTGGCCCCCGGGCCGCCAGATCGAGCTGATGTCCCTGCTGCAGCGGATCCAGATCGAGAACGCGACCGAGATTTCGACCCGCACCAAGGTGGCCCCGACCGCGGGCGGCGCATTCCCCGGCCGGGACACGCTGGCGGCGCAGACGCTGGGTCTCTACTGGGGCACAGAAAGCCGGCTGCGCGAGATCCTGCAGCCGGCCTTCTCGCTGCTCGCCCCGCGCGTGGCGGAGATCAACACCATGCAATATTGGACCGCCCGCGACGCGCTCACCACCGACGATCCGACGGGCCTCTATGACATCCGGTCCAACTATGTCGGCGAGCGGCTCAGCGACGACGGTCTCGAGACCATGCTGCAGTGGATGTCGAAATGGCCGGGCGGCTCGCTGCGCCAGGCGAACATGGGAGTCCTGTTCGCGATCGGCGGCGCGGTGCGCGACCGGCGGCCGGACGAGACCGCCTACGTGCATCGCAACAGCAACTTCCTGTTCGAGATGGAAGCGTCATGGAGCCCGCTCGACGGGCCGGACGTGATTGCGCGCCAGCGGGCCTGGCTGACCGATTACGTGGCCGACATGCAGCGATTCCTGCTGCCGGAATCCTATGTCAATTTCCCCGATCGCGAGCTCAAGGACTGGCAGACCGCCTATTACGGCAGCAATCTCGCGCGGCTGCGGTCGGTCAAGCGGCGCTACGACCCGGACAACCTGTTCCGCTTCCCGCAGAGCATCCCGCCGGCCGCGGCCTGAGGCGACGCCCGGCGCGGCAGCCGGGCCTCGTCACTCGTTGCCGTCCACCGCCTCGGTGGCGGTGATCTCGATGCCGAAGCCGCCGAGGCCGACATAGGTCCGGTTGCTGGATGACAGTAGCCGGATCGAGCCGATGCCGAGGTCCTTCAGGATCTGCGCGCCGAGGCCGATCTCGCGCCACTGCCGCGAGCGCGCCGCCTCGGTGGCGGTGGTCTCGCCATGCGGGATGTCGACCACCGGCACGCCGGCGGCACCGTCGCGCAGATAGATGATGACGCCGCGGCCGTCGCGCTTGAAGCGCCGCAGCGTGGCGCGGATGGTCTTGGCGCCGCCGAACACGTCGCCGATCACGTCGGCGCGGTGCAGCCTCGCCGGCACGTTCTCGCCGTCGCCGAGGCTGCCATAGACGAAGGCGAGGTGGTGCACCTTGTCGAACGGCGTGACATAGGCATAGCCGGTGAGCGGCCCGATCTCGGACGGCACCGTGAACTCGGTGACGCGCTCGACCAGCCTGTCGCGCGCCTGCCGATAGGCGATGAGGTCGGCGATCGAGATGCGCTTGAGACCGTGCTTGTCGGCGAACGCCGCGACCGCCGGCCCGCGCATCACGGTGCCGTCGTCGTTCATCAGCTCCGACAGCACGCCGACCGGCGGCAATCCGGCAAGCCGGCACAGATCGACGCAGGCTTCGGTATGGCCTGAGCGCATCAGAACCCCGCCCTCGCGCGCGATCAGCGGGAATACGTGGCCCGGCCGCACGAAATCGGAGGCGCCGGAATTGCCATTGGCGAGCGCGCGCACCGTATTGGTGCGCTCCTCCGCGGAAATGCCGGTGGTGAGGCCGTGGCGGACATCGACCGAGACGGTGAAGGCGGTGCCGAGCGGCGCATCGTTCGCCGCCACCATCGGCGTCAGGTTGAGGCGGCGCGCCCATTCCGCGTCGAGCGGCGCGCACACGATGCCGGACGTGTGGCGGATGAAGAACGCCATCTGCTCCGGCGTGCACAGCGAAGCCGCGACGAACAGGTCGCCCTCGTTCTCGCGATCGTCGTCGTCGGACACGACCACGATCTCGCCGGTGGCGAACGCCTTGATGACGGTCTCAACGCTGTGGCTTGCGGCTTGCAATCTCATCAATCCTGATTGTCGATCCCGTCGGTCAGTCCTGGTCAGGCAGCGGGAACGGCCATGGCACCGGCGTGCCGACCTGGCCACGATGACGCAGATAGTGATCGGCGATCACGCATGCCACCATCGCCTCCGCCACCGGCACCGCGCGGATGCCGACGCAAGGATCGTGGCGCCCTTTAGTGACGATCTCGGTGTCGCGGCCGTAGCGGTCCACGGTGCGGCGCGGCGTCAGGATCGACGAGGTCGGCTTGACCGCGAACCGCGCGACGATCGGCTGGCCCGTCGAGATGCCGCCGAGGATGCCGCCGGCATGATTGGAGAGGAACAGCGGCCGGCCGTCGTTGCCCATCCGCATTTCGTCGGCGTTCTCCTCGCCGCGCAGCGCCGCGGCGGCGAAACCTTCGCCGATCTCGACCCCCTTGACCGCATTGATGCCCATCAGCGCCGAGGCGAGATCGGCATCGAGCTTGCCATAGACCGGCGCACCAAGTCCGGGCGGTACGCCCTCGGCCACCACCTCGATCACGGCGCCGACCGAGGAACCTTCCTTGCGCACGTTATCGAGATAGCTCTCGTAGAACTTCGCCTGCGTGGCATCCGGGCAGAAGAAAGGATTGTTGCCGACCTCGTTCCAGTCGAAGCGGGCGCGGTCGATTGCGTGCGGCCCCATCTGCACCAGCGCGGCCCGCACCGTCAGGCCCGGCACGATCTTGCGCGCCACCGCGCCGGCCGCGACCCGCGCCGCGGTCTCGCGCGCCGAGGCGCGGCCGCCGCCGCGATAGTCATGGATGCCGTATTTGGCGTCGTAGGTGTAACCGGCGTGGCCGGGACGGTACTTGTCCCTGATCGCGGAATAATCCTTCGAGCGCTGGTCGACATTCTCGATCAGCAGCAGGATCGGCGTGCCGGTGGTGACGTCGGTGCCGGTCGCCTCGTCGCGGAACACGCCGGACATGATCTTCACGGCATCAGGTTCCTGCCGCTGCGTGGTGAAGCGCGACTGGCCGGGCCGGCGGCGGTCGAGATGGTGCTGGATGTCGGCCGCGGTCAGCGGAATCCGCGGCGGGCAGCCGTCGATGACGCAGCCGATCGCCGGACCATGGCTTTCGCCGAAGCTCGTGAACCGGAACAGATGGCCGAACGTGTTGAAGGACATCGCATTTCGTTGGCGTTACGGGACGCGCCCGCGGTGGCGGTGTGGTAGCCCGCGGCTCCACTCGTGGTCAAATCCACTGCGTCGCCACCGGGCCGCAGCCGCCCGCCGGCACGCGACTCTGTCCCATTCCGCGCCAGTTTCAGAGGCGGCGACAGGCTTGCCTGAACGCCGATTAATTCCAAGCTGAATGCCTGTTAAGCTACTGAAATATATACACTTTTTTTGAAAAAGGACTTGTGCGCGACAGGCGCCGGGAGTATGTCATTCACGTCAGGCAAAAGGGACGATGGTCCGCATCAACGGCCGCCACTCTTCGCCGCTCGAAACTCTCATCTGAAGGACACGCTCATGCGCATGCTCACTGCAATCGTTGCGGCGCTCGGCTTCTTCGCTGCGACGACGCTGCCGTCGCTCGCCGCGAATACCGACAAAGCCGCCGTCGAATTCGCCGCGGCCAAGAAGAAGGCCAAGAAGCCGGCGATGAAGAAATCCGACATCACCGCGACCGACCTCTCCGCTGCCAAGAAGGCGAAGAAGAGCAAGGCCACCAAGAAGAAGACCTCGGAGCTGACCGCCACCGATCTCTCCGCCGCCAAGAAGAAGGCGAAGAAGGCCAAGGCCACCAAGAAGACCTCCGAGCTGACCGCCACCGACCTCTCCGCCGCCAAGAAGAAGGCGAAGAAGGCCAAGGCCACCAAGAAGACCTCCGAGCTGACCGCCACCGATCTCTCCGCCGCCAAGAAGAAGGCGAAGAAGAGCAAGGCCACCAAGAAGAAGACCTCCGAGCTGACCGCCGCCGACCTCTCCGCTGCCAAGAAAAAGGCGAAGAAGGCCAAGGCCACCAAGAAGAAGACCTCGGAGCTGGTTTCCAGCGACTTCTCGGCCAAGACCAAGAAGAGCAAGGCGAAGAAGTCGAAGAAGTAAGCCGCTCGACTCACCGTATTCGGAAACAGCCGGACCTCGGTCCGGCTGTTTTCATTTGAGCGCGAGTTGATCGAGACGAGCCCGCACTCGACGAGATCGCATCGGGCCTACTTGGCCGGCGGCTCGGGCGGAAACTCCTTACCGACCGCGATGTCGGGAGCGTCGGGATGCTTCATGCCGACGATGTGATATCCGGCATCGACATGGGTGATCTCGCCGGTGACGCCGGCTGACATGTCGGACAACAGATAGACGGCGCTGTTGCCGACCTCGCCGAGCGTGACGTTGCGGCGCAGCGGCGTGTTGTACTCGTTCCACTTGAGGATGTAGCGGAAATCGCCGATGCCGGACGCGGCCAGCGTCTTCAGCGGTCCGGCCGAGATGGCGTTGACGCGGATCTTCTTTTCGCCGAGATCGGCGGCGAGATAGCGCACCGAGCATTCCAGCGCCGCCTTGGCGACGCCCATCACGTTGTAGTGCGGCATCCACTTCTCGGCGCCATAGTAGGTCAGCGTCAGCAGCGCGCCGCCGTTCGGCATCAGTTTCTCCGCGCGCTGCGCCACCGCGGTGAACGAATAGCAGCTGATCAGCAGCGTCTTGCAGAAATTGTCCTCGGTGGTGTCGACATAGCGGCCGTCGAGCTGGTCCTTGTCGGAGAAGGCAATGGCATGGACCACGAAGTCGAGCGTGCCCCAGGCCTTTTCGACCGCGGCGAACACCGCGTCGAGCGTCGCCGGCTCGGTGACGTCGCAATGGCCGACCACGAGGCCGCCGACCTCCTGTGCCAGCGGCTCGACCCGCTTCCGCAGCGCGTCGCCCTGATAGGTGAAGGCCAGTTCCGCGCCCTGGTCACGACAGGCGCGCGCGATGCCCCAGGCGATCGAACGGTTGTTCGCGACTCCCAGAATCAGCCCGCGCTTGCCGCGCATCAGTCCGGCAGTGTCCGCCATCGTCGTTCCTGTTTCCCCGGCGTCACGACCGCCGCGTCGCGCGAAGCTGGTTTCTGGCATAGCGCCCACCGCCCTTCAAGCAAGCTCGATAGCGGGCGCTTCCCCAGACTTAACGCCGGGACGGGGGAATATGGCGGCGCAAGACGGTGTTTCTGTTAGCAATATCGGTCGGCGAGCAGCGCGGCAGCGGTGCCGTAGCCGGGGGACTGGGAGGCAGGGGTGGTGAACAGCGTGGCCGGCTTCCGGCAGAGCGTCGAGGCGGCGATCCCGGCGCTGCGCCGCTATGCCCGGGCGCTGGTCCGTAACGCCGATGTCGCCGACGACCTGGTGCAGGACACGCTGGTGCGCGCGCTGCGTTCCGAGCACCTGTTCCACGGCGGCGATCTGCGGTCCTGGCTCTACACCATCCTGACCAACCTCAACCGCAACCGGCTGCGGACGCTGGCGCGGCGTCCGACGCTGGTCCCGATCGAGGACCACGATGCTGCCGCAGCCGGAACGGAAAGCGGGCAGCGCGACATCGCCCGCGCGCTCGACAGCCTGGTCGAGGAACAGCGTGCCGCGCTGCTGCTCGTGGTGCTGGAAGGCCTGAGCTACCGCGACGTCGCGGAAATCCAGGGCGTGCCGATCGGAACCGTGATGTCGCGTTTGGCGCGTGCGCGGGCCCAGATCAGAGCCCATCTCGACGGCCAGCGCCCGGCGCTGCGCCGTATCAAATAGAGCGACGAAGGTGAGATGATGATCGAGAAGGATGCAGCCGTCACTGAGGACGAGCTCCATGCGCTGGTCGATGGCGAGCTTCCGGCCGACCGGCAGGAGGCCGTCGCCGCCTGGCTCGCCGCGCACCCAGACGACGCCGAGCGTGTCGCGCACTGGCGCGCCCAGGCGGAAGCGATCCGCGCCCGCTACGGCGCGGTCGGCAGTGAGCCGGTGCCGGATCGGCTGAAGATCGAGCGGGTCATGCGCCAGCGCGCGCCCGGCTGGCGCTGGAGCGCGGCGGCCGCGGCCGCCGTGGTGGCAGCGTTCGTGGCGGGCGGCACTGTCGGGTGGCTGGCGCGCGGCGCGGCGGCTGCGCCGGGAAACGGCTTCGAGATGCTGGCGCAGGATGCGCTGACCGCACACAAGCTCTACATCGCCGAGATGCGTCACCCGATCGAGGTGAAGGCCGGCGAGACCCATCTGGTGCCGTGGCTGTCGCGCCGCGTCGGCGCCGAGCTCAAGCCGCCGGACCTGTCCGCGCTCGGCCTGCGTCTGCTCGGCGGCCGGCTGCTGCCGGGACCGAGCGGCCCGGCGGCGCTGTTCATGTATGAGGGCGCGAGCGGCGAGCGGTTCACCGTCTACGCGTCGCGCACCGCCTCGCCGGAGAGCGCGCTGCGCTTCAAGGTCGAAGACCGCGCCGCGGCGTTCTACTGGGTGCTCAACCAGGTCGGCTATGTCGTCAGCGGTCCCGCCGACCGCAACCGGCTGCGCACGGTGGTGAACTCGGTCTACGAGCAGACCGAGCAGGCAAAAGGATAGGCGCCGGCCGCGCTGCTTACGCCATCTCCTTGCGCGGATCGTAGGGCTTGTGCGCGCGCCATTTGCGCATCAATTCCTGCAGCTCCTCGTCGGCCTTCTCGGGCAGCGCGATGGTCACGGTGGCGAGCAGGTCGCCGGCACCGTCCTTGCCCGGCATGCCTTTGCCGCGCAGGCGGAAGGTGCGGCCCGAACTGGTGTTGGGCGGGATCGACAGTTCGACCGCGCCGCCCAGCGTCGGCACCCGGACCTTGCCGCCGAGGACGGCCTCGTCGAGCGTGATCGGCAGCGTCAGGCGCAAATTCTGACCTTCGCGCATGAACAGCGGATGCGGCGCGACCGTGACCTCGATCAGAAGGTCGCCGGCGCCCCACGGCCCTTTCTGGCCCTGGCCCTTGAGCCGGATCTGCTGACCGCTGGCGATGCCGACGGGAATCCTGACCTCGACCTCCTTGCCGCTCGGCAGCCGCAGCCGCTTGGTGGCGCCGCTCGCCGCCTCCGCGAGCGAGATCGTCAGCGCCGCCGTGGTGTCGGCATGCGGCGGCTGCGCGCCGAAGCTCTCGGTCTCGAACGCCGGTCCCTGCGCGCGCTGCGCCCGGCCGCCGAACAGGTCGCGCAGGATGTCCTCGAAGCCGCCGCCTCCCCCGCGCGAGGAGCGCCGCTGGAAGCCTTCCGGCCCGAACGAGAAGCTTTCGAAGCCCGCGCCGCCGCCCGGCTGGAAGCCGCCGAAATGCCGCGGATCGAAGCCCTGCTGGCCGCCGAAGCCTTCGAAGCCCTGGAAGCGCGGTTTGCCCTCGGCATCGATCTCGCCGCTGTCGAACGCCTTGCGCTTCTTGGCGTCGCCCAGAATCTCATAGGCCGCGTTCAGTTCGGAGAAGCGCGCCGCCGCTTTCGGGTCTTTATTGTTGGCGTCGGGGTGCAGCTTCTTGGCAAGCTTGCGGAACGCGCTCTTGATCTCGCTGGCGCTCGCACCCTTCGACACCCCCAGAACCTCATAGGGGTCGCGCATTCTTGATCCTCTCCGTCTGGTCCCCGAAGGCCCGCCTGGCGGCGGACCTCAGCGCCGAATCCGGCACCGCATTTCGAACAAAATGTGGGGTGCGGCCGGCGGCGTTGCAACATCCCGCAGCGCAGCGCAATCAGACGCCGTTCAGGTCCGCCGCCACAGCTTCAGCGAGCGGATGTCCCAGGCGGCGTTCTTGTCGGCGCTGCTGCGGCAGGCCTCGCCCTGCATCCACGCCTCCTTCGTGGCGGAGACATGGCTCGCCAGGAAGTCGCGGCACACCAGGCCGGACGCGCGATAATCGGTGCCGAGCGGGGTCACCGTGCCGTGCGCTCCGCTGCGCGGATTCTCCCACGGCACGCTGACGTCCTTGCCGCCACGGGCCAGCACCTCATGGGCGGCGCGGCGGGCGAAGACGAGATCGGCCTCCGGCGGCATTTCCGGCGCGGCCTGCGCGATCGAGCCGGTGGTGGCGGGCTCGCCCTTGTCGGCCTTCGCGAAGATGTTGTCGAACTGGTACGACATGCTGCAGCCGCCGCAAAGCAGGCCGAGCGCGAGCGTGGCCGCCCGTCCCGCCGGCGGCCATAGGCGCGCGGCGCCGGCTCCTCTATAACCGGCCCGCCGGAGCGGACCGGCGCCTGCGACAGGGCTGCGGACGATGTCAGACACGCCTTCGATAGAACACCCGTCCTGGTTAACGAGTGGTGATTTCACCGAGGCCGATGAGCCGATGCGGCTGTTCGCGGCCTGGCTCGAGGACGCCGCGCGCTCCGAGCCGCGCGATCCGACCGCGATGGCGCTCGCCACGGTCGATCCCGACGGCCTGCCCGACGTGCGCATGGTGCTGCTCAAGGGCGCCGACGAGCGCGGCTTCGTGTTTTACACCAATACCGAGAGCCGGAAGGGCCGCCAGCTCGCCGCCAATGCCAAGGCCGCGGCGGTGTTCCACTGGAAGTCGCTCAACCGCCAGATCCGCGTGCGCGGACCGGTCGAGGCGGTGTCCGCCGTCGAGGCCGACGCCTATTTCGCCACCCGCCCCAAGCAGGCGCAGATCGGCGCCTGGGCCAGCAAACAATCCACCCCGCTCGAAAGCCGGCTCGCCTTCGAGAAGGCGATCGCGGTCTACGCGGCGAAATATGCCCTCGGCGCGGTGCCGCGCCCGCCCTACTGGTCGGGCTACCGGATCGTGCCGGTCAGCCTCGAGTTCTGGCAGGACCGGCCGTTCCGCCTGCACGACCGCATCGTGTTCGCCCGCGACGGCGGGCGCTGGGTCAAGACGCGGCTCTACCCTTGAGATAACATCGCACCGATGCCGACCTCCACCGACAACCAGAGACGGCGGGTGCTGCTGCTTACCGGCGCGAGCCGCGGCATCGGCCACGCCACCGTGAAGCGCTTCTCCGCCGCGGGCTGGCGCGTCATCACCTGCTCGCGCCACGGCTTCCCCGAGAACTGCCCGTGGGAGATGGGACCGGAGGACCACATCCAGGTCGATCTCTCCGACCCGGCCTCGACCGACGCCGCGATCGCCGAGATCAAGCGCCGGCTGCCGGACCACTTGCTGGACGCGCTGGTCAACAATGCCGCGATTTCGCCCAAGGGGGCCGGCGGCAGCCGCCTCAGCGCCATCGCGACCGCGCGCGACGACTGGCACCACGTCTTCCAGGTCAATTTCTTCGCGCCGATCATGCTGGCGCGCGGCCTGCTCGATGAACTGCGCAACGCGCGCGGCTCGGTGGTCAACGTCACCTCGATCGCGGGCTCGCGCGTGCATCCCTTCGCCGGCGCCGCCTATGCGACGTCGAAGGCGGCGCTCGCGGCGCTGACCCGCGAGATGGCATCCGACTTCGGCTCGCTCGGCGTGCGCGTCAATGCCATCGCCCCCGGCGAGATCGACACCGCGATCCTGTCGCCCGGCACCGAGAAGATCGTCGCCGAGCAGATCCCGCTGCGCCGGCTGGGCACGCCGGACGAGGTCGCCAAGATCATCTACGTGCTGTGCACCGACACCGCGTCCTACGTGAACGGCGCGGAAATCCATATCAACGGCGGCCAGCACGTCTAGGGCCTGATCCCGTTTGAATTGAGCGAGTCCTCACGCATCCGCTCATCCCGAGCGGTGGAGAGAGCATGCTTCAATCCGCGTGGATCAGATTCCAAAACAACGCGGCTACAGCCACTTCTTCCATTTGAAATAGACCAGCGGCACCACGGCGGCGAGCGTCATCAGGCCGAGCGCGAACGGATAGCCGGTCAGCCAGTCGAGCTCCGGCATGTGCTTGAAGTTCATGCCGTAGACCGAGGCGATCAGCGTCGGCGGCATGAACACCACCGCCGCCACCGAGAAGATCTTGATGATGTCGTTCTGCTGGATCGACACCATGCCGAGCATGGCGTCGAGCTGGAACGTGATCTTGTTGGTGAGATAGGTGGCGTGGTCAGTGAGCCCGCTGACGTCGCGCTGCATGGACTTGAGCTGGGTGCGGGTGTCCTTGGCCCAGCGCATGCCCTCGGCCTCGTTGAGCAGGAAGATCAGCACGCGGCCGACCGAGACCAGGCTTTCGCGCACCTTGGAGGCCAGGTCGCCCTTGCGCCCGAGCGTGCGCAGGATCTCGTTCTGCGACAGGTTCGGGCTCGATTCCTCCTCGGGCTCGAAGATCGCATGCGATACCAGGTCGATCTCGGCGCCCGCGCGCTCGAGGATGTCGGCCGCGCGGTCGACCACCGCATCAAGCAATTCGGTGAGAACGGTCTCGCCGGTCACGGTCGGAGAGCAGGAGCGGCTCAGCCGGTGATCGACGATGGTGAACGGCCGCGGCTCCTCGTAGCGCACCGTCACCAGCCGCTGCCGCGCCAGGATGAAGGTCACCGGAGTGTGCCGGGGGCTCGCGGTGTCGGACTGGCACATCAGCGTCGCGGTCATGAAGCGCGCGCCGTTCTCGATATAGAGCCGGCTCGAGACCTCGATCTCCTGCATCTCCTCGCGGGTCGGCACCGCGACGCCGAGCAGCTTCTCGACCATGCGGTCCTCGGCCAGGGTGGGCGACAACAGGTCGATCCAGATCGCTGATTCGGGCACGGCGTCGCCGGGCTCCACCAGCCGGCGCTCGAGCATCGAGTCGTTGGGAATGTAAGCCGTGAGCATCCGCGCCCTTGCTTTCGCGATCAGCCCGGCGGCGATCGGTGATCCGTTATGGCGCGATAAAGTGTCCCGACCACATCTTTGTGACAAGAGCCGATGCGCACCCGGCAACAGGGCGCGCGGGACCGGCCTCAGCGGGGCGGGGCGGACGCTCGGGTCTCAGGCCGCGGGCTCAATCCTGCTCGCGGACGAACTCCGGGGCGCGAGGCGCTGGACGCGGTTCCGGGCGGTAGCGGACGGCGGCGGCGACCGCGGAAATGCCGATGGCCCGGTACTGATCATCGAGCGGCGCCGGCTGCGGCGCGCGGGGCTTCAGGTTGCGGTCGGCAGTGTCAGCGTGGCGCATTGTCAGGACCCTCCTTACAGTCCTCGTCGTTGCTGGTTGCCGGCGCGGCGGCGCTCCGCCACGACGGTTCGAGCCCTTATCCTCGTCGCCGAAGGCGGCAGAAGTAGGCGGTCAATCGTGAACTATCGTGACCAAACCGCCCCATCCATGGCGGCCAGCGGGGCGGACCCAGTAAAGTCTGGTTAAGGTAAACCGGCCGTTAACCGCTGCCCGGCAAAGCTCTTCCGCTGAGAGACGCTGCCCTCTTTCGCGCCGTGCCTGGAAGGCGTCCAAGTTGAGGCATTCCTGCCACAGTTTCACAAGACTGAGGCAAAACGGCGCAAGAGATGTGGAAGCGGGTATCCCTTTAGGTTAATGCATCTGGCAAACGGCCAATCCAGTCGACGGAACTGGCGGCGGGGCCGCGGAAGGAAGAACGGAAATGAAAGCACGTGGGCTCGGCGTCGTGTTGATCGGCGTGGGGTTGATGCTCGGGGGCTGCATGCAGTCGACGCTCGAGCCGTCGTCGGAAGCGAATTTGAAGCCGCGGGACAAGGCGCTGCTGGCCAAGGCGCCCTACGAGAAGGTCAACATTCCCGACCCGTACAAGCGCCACATCGTCACCTATCACCGCAAGGAAGCGCCGGGCACGATCGTGATCGATAGCGACGCCCGCTTCCTCTACTACGTGCTGCCGGACGGCAAGGCGATTCGCTACGGCGTCACCGTCGGCGAAGAGGCGCTCGCCTGGTCCGGCGTCGCCAAGATCCAGCGCATGGCGGAATGGCCGACCTGGACCCCGACCGCCGAGATCAAGAAGCGCATGGACGTGCCGAACTTCGTCGGCCCCGGCCCGCACAATCCGATGGGCGCACGCGCGCTCTACCTCTACGAGGGCAACAAGGACACGCTCTACCGCATCCACGGCACCAACCAGCCGGAATATATCGGCCAGGCGATCTCCTCGGGCTGCATCCGCATGACCAACGAGGACGTCATCGACCTCTATAACCGGGTCAAGATGGGGACCATGGTGGTGGTGCTGGCGCCCAAGCAGGGCGACACGCCGTTCAATCCCCGCATGGCGCTGATGGGTGGCTCGCCGTTCAACTGAGCACGTCCCGGTCTTCCGGGATCGGACTGCGGCGCCGGAGCGATCCGGCGCCGTTTTTCGTTGCAGCGGGCGCTCAGACGGCGGCGGCGCCGAGATCGATCCGCACGATCTCCGGCGGCACGCCGAGCCGCAACGGCACCGCGCTGGTGCCGAGGCCGCCCGACACGATCATGTGGCGGCCGTCCTCGACGACATGGCCGTAGGCGAACCGCGCCCCATAGGCCGACGGCACCCAATGCGGCCACAGGCCGGGAATGCGGATCTGGCCGCCATGGGTATGGCCGGCGAGCGTCAGGCTGACGCGCGCGGGAATGTCGACGAAGGCGTCGGGCTCGTGCGCCATCAGGATCACCGGATCGGCGGTGGTGATCCGCCGCAGCGTGCCGGGCAGATCGTCGACGCCGCGGTATCGGCCCCGGCCCAGCCGATAGGCGATGGTGCAGCCGAGCCCCGCCAGCCAGAATCGCCGGCCCGGCGGCCCGATCAGCGCCGCGTCGTTCTCCAGCACGGGAATGCCGGCGCTGGCGAGCGCTGCGCGCACGCTGTCGATGCCGTGCCACCAGTCGTGATTGCCGTAGATCGCATGGACGCCGAGCGGCGCGCGCAGCCGCGCCAGTTCCGCGGCCCAGGCCGCGTCGGGCACGGTCTCGGTGATGAAACGGTGATGCGCGACATAGTCGCCGAGCAGCAGGACGAGGTCGCAGCCGAGCGCATTGGTGCGCTCGACCACCTCGCGCAACCGCGGCAGCGCCATATTGGGACCGGCGGCATGGATGTCCGCCACCACCGCGATGGCGAGCCGGTGGTCCGCCGGCCAGCCCGGCGGGGTCAAGCGGTATGAGGTGACGCGCAGGTCGTTGGCGGCCTCGTCGGCGGCAAAGGCTGCAGTGCCGGCGCCGAGCAGCCCGGCGAGCCCGGCCGCGCCGAAGCCGGCGGTCAGCAGCCCCCGGCGCGTGATCGCTCGTCGCGCTGCGCCGGCATCGCGTGCCATCGTGCTGCGGGTGACCACCATGCCGTCGTCATAGCGGGGAAGCCTGAACGGATGGTGCATGCGCCTCAGGGATGTTCCGGGGTGTGGTCATCGGCCCGCGCCGGGTCGCCCTCCGCCGGACGCGGGCGCGGCAGCGGCAGCGGCCCCGCCGTCACCGGAGCCAGCACGTTCCACTGACACATCTTGTAGCCGTTGCGGCGTTCGGCAAGGTCGAGATGGACGTGCTCCTCGTGGTAGCCGTCGGAACCCGGCCCGAGCACGGTGGCGAAACGGGTGCAGGCCGCGGCGCGTAGGGTCTCGCGCAGTGCCTTGTCGGCGAGCAGGTCGGTCGGGACCAGCGCGCTGCCGTCCACGAAGGTCACGGACTGGATGTCGAGCGCGTTGCCCTTGCCGTGCTCGCTGACCTTGGCGCCGACGACGCGGTTGCGGCCGCGGCATTCATAGGAGCCGGTGCCGTCGATGCTGCGCAGGCGGCGCTCGCGGAAAATGAGGGTCAGGTCGTCGCGCACGAAATTGGCGAAGGTGGCCGCCATCGTGCAGCGCAGCTGCGCCGGCGGGTTGATGGCGATCTGGCCGTTGTCCGGCAGCCGGATTGCGCGCATCCGCACCATGTCGGAGCCGCCGCACGGGCCGGGGCCGATCAGCCGCGGCAGCGGCTCGATCAGCGCGATGGCATCGAGCGCGGCGCGGCACGCCGACGGTTCCGAGGTCACCGCTGCGACGTCAAGGTCGAGGCCGGCGACCGCGTCGGCGAAGCTCAGGGGCGGCGTCACGATTACCGGCCGTGGCCGCGGCAACGGCACAGGCTGCGCCGCGGCGGCGCACGGCAGCGCCGCCATCAGCAAAATCAGCAGTGTCGCACGCAGCCTCGCCGATCTCCGCATCGCCCTAGCTTTACGGCGTAAGCCGCCGGAAGGCGAGCGCGCCGGACAGATTGTCTCGCGCCAGCCGACCCATTATCCCTCCCCCATGACCGTTCAGGCCGCGCCATCCGTTTCCGCGCAGTTCCCGATCCGCTTCACCGGCGATCCGCGCGCCTATTGGCGGCTCCTGGTGCGCGGCGCGGTGCTGCTGATGCTGACGCTCGGCATCTACCGGTTCTGGCTGATCACCGACATCCGCAGCTATCTCCTGGCCAACACCGAGGTCGCCGGCGACAGCCTGGAATATTCCGGTACCGCGATCGAGCTGCTGACCGGCTTCCTGATCGCGGTCGCGATCCTGCTGCCGGTCTATGTCGCCTTCTTCCTCGCCGCGCTCGATCTCGGCCCGCTCGGCCAGATCTCCGGCGTCGCCGGCTTCGCGCTGCTGTTCGCGCTCGGGCAATATGCGGTCTACCGCGCGCGGCGCTACCGGCTGTCGCGCACGCTCTATCGCGGGCTGCGCTTCCACCAGGAAGGCTCGGCGCTGCGCTACGCGCTGTGCGCGGTGCTGTGGTGGGGCGCGGTGATCATCACGCTCGGCCTCGCCTTGCCGTGGAAGGAATCCCGGCTCGAGCGATTCAAGATGCGCCACACCTTCTACGGCGACCTGCCCGGCAGGTTCGAAGGCCGCGGGCTGTCGCTGTTCCTGCGCGGCCTGCCGCTGTGGCTGATGGTGATGCTGCCGCTCGCACTCGCGGCGTCCGCGATCGCGCAGGCGCTCGATCCCGAGGCGGTGAGCGATGTGTTGGCGCGCGGCGGCGACGACATGCTGGCGCGGCTCGATGCCATCAATCCGGAGCTCGTCGCCGCGCTAGGCTTCGCGATCGCCGCCACTAGCCTGTCGGTCGCGCTGACGCTGCTGCTCTGGCCGGCGTTCCAGGCGCTGCGGCTGCGCTGGTGGGCGTCCGGGCTCCGCTTCGGACCCCTCACGCTGCGCTCGCATCTCAGCACCGTCAGTGTCTACGGCGCCTATCTGCGCTTCGTCGGCTATGTTCTACTGTTCCTGCTGGCGCTCGCGCTCGGCGCGGTGCCGCTGCTCGCCGCGCTCGGCTATCTGCTGCAGGACGGCGACGTGTCGATCCTGCGGGAGGCCGCGGCCGCGCTGCTCGGGCTCGGCGGCTATGTGGTCGCCATGCTCGGCCTCGCCACGCTTTACCGCGCCACCGTTATGCTGGCGCTGTGGCGGCTCACCGTCGAGACGCTGGCGCTTGACGGGCTCGACGCCGTCGCGCAGGTCAGGGCCGCAGGCCGCGCCGCCTCCCCGGTCGGCGAAGGGCTGGCCGACGTGCTGCATGTCGGCGGCGTCTAGCGTGGACGGGACACTGGCACCATGACGATCGGTCCGGGCGTGTTCTACGACGGGCTGACCAGCGCCCGGCACGACGTCGCCGTGGAGCTGGATCAGACCGCGCTGCGCGTGACCGACGCGCAGGGCCGCGTGCTCGCGCAATGGCCCTATGCCGAGCTGGAGAGCCTGTCGGCGCCGGATCGCCTGCTGCGGCTCGGCCGCCGTCACAGCAAGCTCCTCGCCCGGCTCGAAGTCCGCGATCCGGCGCTGATCGCCGCGATCGACGAGCGCGCGGAGGGCATCGACCGCACCGGCGCGCTGGCGCGGCGCCAGCGCGGCGGCGTCATCGCCTGGACGCTGGCGGCCACGGCGTCGCTGGTGCTGGTCGCTTGGTTCGGCGTGCCGGTGATCGCAGAAAAGCTCGCGCCGCTGATCCCGGCCGGACTCGAACGCAAGCTCGGCGCCGCCGTCGACATGCAGACCCGCGCCATGCTCGACACCCGCAATGCCGGCGCCGGCTTCGAATGCGGTCATGCCGCGAACGAGCGCACCGGGCGCGCCGCGTTCGACAAGCTGATCGCGCGGCTTGCGCCGCAGGCCGGACTTCCGATCCCGCCGCAGCCGTTCGTGGTGCGCCGGCCGGAGGCCAATGCCATCGCGCTGCCCGGCGGTTCCATCTATGTGTTCGAGGGGCTGATCGACAAGGCGCAGAGTCCCGACGAGCTGGCCGGCGTGATCGCCCACGAGATGGGCCATCTCGCGCATCGCGACGGCACCCGCTCGGTGCTGCAGGGCGCCGGCCTGTCGTTCCTGTTCGGCATGCTGCTCGGCGATTTCGTTGGCGGCGGCGCGGTGGTGCTGGCGGCGCGCACGGTGCTGCAATCCTCCTATACCCGCGACATCGAGGCCGCGGCCGATGCCTATGCCGTCGATCTCATGAACCGGGTCGGCGGCGACGCGCGCGCGCTCGCCGCCATCCTGACGCGGATCGGCGGCGCGACCGAACCCGGCATGAAGATCCTGATGGACCATCCCGACACGCGGCTGCGCGCGTCGATCATCACGGCGCGCGCCCGCGGCGCGACCGGCGCGCCTCTCATCGATGCCCGCGACTGGGCGGCCCTCAAGCGGATCTGCGGGTAGCGAAGATGGCGCGACGGCGGTTCTACGATCAGATGCCATCGGCCGCGGCGATATGGTCGCGCCGCCTCGCGGTGTTCGCGCTGATCGTCGCCGCGCTGTCGGTGGTCGTGATCCGCTCCGAGCTGCTCGAGATCGGCGCCTCGCTCGCGACCTTCGCTGCCGCGCTTGGCTTTGCCGGCCTGGCCATCCTGCTCGGCATCGTCGCGCTCATCGGCATCTGGCGCCACGGCTTGAGCGGGCTCGGCTCGGCGCTGCTCGGCATCGTGCTCGCCGCGGCGCTGCTGCCCTATCCCGCCTATCTCGGTTATCGCGCCTACCGCAATCCGGCGGTGCCCGACGTCACCACCGACCTCGCCGATCCGCCGCGCTATGACGTGATCGCGCGGCTGCGCGCGCGTGGCAGCAACGACTATCCGGCGGCGCAGGCCGCCAAGCAGCGCGCCGCCTATCCCGAGCTTGCCACCCTGCAGCTCGCGGCGTCGCCGCAGGTCGCCTACGAAGCGGCGCTCGACGTCGTCACCAAGCGCAAATGGCGCGTGGTCGACGCGCGCGCGCCGCTGCCGGGCCGTCGCGACGGCATCATCGAGGCGGTGGCGCGCTCGCCGGTGATGGGCTTTCGCGACGATGTCGTGATCCGCGTGCGCGGCGCCGGCAATGGCGCGCGGATCGACGTCCGCTCCGCCGCGCGCCATCCGTTTCTCGACATGGGCGGCGAAAACGCGGCGCGGGTGCGCGCCCTGCTCGAGGATGTCGATGACGCCGTCGGCACCGTGCTCGACCGGCTGGAAAAGGAAGCCGAGCGCAACGCCGAGAAGGCCGCGCAGCAGCCGGCCAAGCCGCCTCAGCGCACCAGGCGGTAGCGCCCTTCGAGCGATGGCAGGCCGTCGGTCGCGACCACGCCACGCGCCACCAGATCCTCGAGATGCGCAAGCACCGACAGGCCGGCGGCGCGGACGAGCCGCGGATCGATGCCGATATAGCTGGCGCGCACGATGGTCGGGATGTCGGTCTCGCCCTTCGCCAGCCAGTGCAGGATCGAATCCTCGCGGGCCTTGCGATGCAGGATGTAATAGTTGACGAAGCGCGGCGCCTCCGCGATCGCCGGGCCGTGGCCGGGGAGATAGAGCTGCTCGCTGCGGCCGGCGAGCTTGTGCAGCGAGGCCATGTAGTCGCTCATCACGCCGTCCGGCGGCGCCACGACCGTGGTCGACCAGCCCATCACGTGATCGCCGGCAAACAGCACGTCGCGGCCGCGCAGCGCGAACGCCATGTGGTTGGCGGCGTGGCCGGGTGTCGCCACTGCCTCTATCTCGAAGCCGTCACCGCTGACGATGTCGCCGTCGCGCAGTGCCACGTCGGGCCGGAAATCGAGATCGCCCGAGGCTTCCAGCCGGTCGCGCTCGCCGCCGTGCAGCGCCCGCGCGGCGCGGTGCGGGCCTTCGGCATAGATGGTGGCGCCGGTCGCGGCCTTGATCGCCGCCGCCGCCGGCGAATGGTCGCGGTGGGTGTGGGTGACGAAGATATGCGTCACGGTCTCGCCGCGCACCGCGTCGAGCAGCGTCTGGATGTGGCGCGCGTCGGCCGGTCCGGGATCGACGATCGCGACCTTGCCGCGGCCGATGATGTAGCTCATCGTGCCTTTGAAAGTGAACGGCCCAGGATTGTCGCACATCACCCGGCGCACGCCGGGCATCGGCTCGTCCACCGTTTCCGGCGCGAGGTCGAGCGTCTTGTTGAATGGAATGTCGTCGGCCATCGTCAGGTCCCGTAGCGGCGCCGTGGCGTCTTAGACCAGCCGCAGCGCGGGTTCAACGATGCTTGCGGTCAATCGTCGCAGGCGCGGCGGGCCGCCGAGTTGACATTTGCCGGATCGCACCTACCTTTGCGGCATGACTGTCGTGCTGCCGACGCTGCAACTGTTTTATCGCGTGGGACGCCTGCAAGCGGGCGCATAGCCCGGGCGCGCGCTGTTTTTTGCCGTCCGGGCAGCACGTTTTCGAAAGTCCGACACCGACACGCCCGACTTTCCAGTCTTCTTCCAAAAACAAGTCCTCTTCCGACAAACTGACAGACAACTGACACATGACCGACCCTCGCGGCGCTGTATGTCCGCGGAACGGGTCCTGAAACGGAGACCGTTATGAGTGAAAGCGCCAGGATGGAGACCATCATGAGCACGAATCTGCCGCCGATCACGTTGACCACGGAGGATTCCGATCGGCTGCGCCGGCTCGCCGACGCGGCCGCAACCAAGTTCCCGCGCACCGCCGAATTCCTGGCGCGCGAGGTCGACCGCGCCGAACTGATCGACGATGCCACCGCGGCGCAGACGCTGGTGACCATGGGCTCGGAAGTGGTTTACCGCGACGACGAGACCGGCAAGACGCGCTGGGTCACCCTCGTCTATCCGGACGAGGCCGATCTCGATGCCGGCAAGATCTCGGTGCTGACGCCGATCGGCGCGGCGCTGATCGGGTTGTCGGTGAACCAGTCGATCGAGTTCGAGACGCCGACCGGCGCGATCCGCTCGCTCACGGTGATGAGCGTGCGCAAGCCGTAACGCGGGCGCGATGCCGCGCGGCGGATTGCTCCGCCGCGCCGAGATGGTGATGCCCGGGCTCGCCCGGGCATTCGCGTCTTTGCAGCCTGCGCCTCAATGAATTTCCGGCTCGGGCGTCGGCGCCCCCGCCTTGAGGAAATCGAAGTCGCAGCCTTCGTCGGCCTGGCCGATATGGTCGACGAACATCGCGCCGTAGCCGCGCCGATAGCGCGGCGGCGGCGCCTGCCATCGCGCGCGGCGGCGCGCCAGCTCCGCGTCCGGCACATGGAGATGGATGCTGCGCGCGGCGACATCGACCTCGATCTCGTCGCCGGTTTCGACGAAGGCGAGCGGCCCGCCGACATAGCTCTCCGGCGCGACATGCAGGATGCAGGCGCCGTAGCTGGTGCCGCTCATGCGCGCGTCGGAGATGCGCAGCATGTCGCGCACGCCCTGCTTCAGGAGCTTCCGTGGGATCGGCAGCATGCCCCATTCCGGCATGCCGGGGCCGCCTTTGGGGCCGGCATTCTTGAGCACCAGCACATGGTCCGGCGTGACGCCGAGGTCGTCGCGGTCGATCTCGCGCATCATGTGGTTGTAGTCCTCGAAGGCGATCGCCCGGCCGCGATGCCGGGTGAAGCGCGGCTCGGCGGCGGCCGGCTTCATCACGCAGCCGTTTGGTGCGAGATTGCCGGTCAGCACCGCGGTTGCGCCTTCGGGATAGATCGGATCGCGCAGCGGCTTGATGACGTCCTTGAGATAGACCTCGATGCCTTCGAGGCTGTCGGCGAGCGGCCGGCCGGTCACCGTCATGCAGGTGAGATCGAGCACAGCGCGCATCTCGTGCATCAGCGCGCGCAGGCCGCCGGCATAGTAGAAGTCCTCCATCAGATAGGTCCCGGACGGCCGGATATTGGCGATCACCGGGATCGCGCGCGAGATGGCGTCGAACCGCTGCATGTCGAGCGCGATGCCGGCGCGGCGCGCCATGGCGATGAGATGGATGATGGCGTTGGTCGAGCCGCCGAGCGCCATGTGAACCTTGACGGCATTGTCGAATGCCGCGGGCGTGAGGATCTTGTCCGGCGTCAGGTCCTCCCACACCATGTCGACGATGCGGCGGCCCGCGACCATGCTCATGCGGGAATGCGCGCTGTCGGGGGCCGGAATCGACGAGGCGCCGGGCAGCGACAGGCCGAGCGCCTCGACCGCCGCCATCATCGTCGCTGCGGTGCCCATCACCATGCAGGTGCCGAACGAGCGCGACACGCCGCTCTCGATCTCGCCCCATTCCTGCTCGGTGATGGTGCCGGCCTGCTTCTCCATCCAGTATTTCCAGGCATCAGAGCCGGTGCCGAGCGTCCGGCCACGCCAGTGGCCGCGTAGCGCCGGACCCGCGGGCACGTAGATCGTCGGGATGCCCATCGAGATCGCGCCCATGATCAGGCCCGGCGTGGTCTTGTCGCAGCCACCCATCAGCACCGCGCCGTCGATCGGCAGCGAGCGCAGGCTCTCCTCCGTCTCCATCGCCAGGAAGTTGCGGTAGAGCATGGTGGTCGGCTTGACGAACGGCTCGGCGAGCGACATCGCCGGGATCTCCACCGGAAAGCCGCCGGCCTGCAGCACGCCGCGCTTCACGCTCTCGGCGCGGTCGCGCAAGTGCGCGTGGCAGGCATTGATCTCGCTCCAGGTGTTGATGATGCCGATCACCGGCTTGCCGGACCAGTCCTCCGCGTCATAGCCGAACTGGCGCAGCCGCGAGCGGTGCCCGAAGGCGCGCAGGTCGCCGGCGCCGAGCCAGCGATGGCTGCGCAGGTCTTCGGGTTTTTTCCGTGCAGTCACGATGGTTGCTCATTCAGTCAGGAGGTGGATGGCCGGGACATGAGGACGTTTACGCCCGTCTTCTACGGACTTTACCCGGCCATGACGCGGAGAAGCCTCTGAATCTTCTACTCGACCGACAGATTCGCTGCCTTCACCACCTTCTCCCACTTCGCGGTCTCCTCCGCGATCACCTTGCCGAAGTCCTCGGGCGTGCCGCCCATATTGACCCCGCCGAGCTGCTTGAGCCGCGCCACGATCTCCGGGTCGCCGAGCGCCTCGTTGGTCAGCCTGTTGATCAACATGACCACCTCGCGCGGTGTGCCCTTGGGCCCGCCGATGCCGAACCATGCGCTCGCCTCGTAGCCCTTCACGGTCTCGCCGACGGTCGGCACGTCGGGGAACCCCTCCGAGCGCACCGCCGTGGTGACGCCGAGCGCGCGCAGCTTGCCGGCCCGGATGTGCGGCACCGAGGGCGGCAGGTTGTCGAACATCACCTGCACCTGCCCGGCCAGGAGGTCGGTCAGCGCCGGCGCCGAGCCGCGATAGGGGATGTGCGCCATCTTCACGCCGGTCATCAGCATGAACAGCTCGCCCGACAGATGGATCGAGGTGCCGTTGCCGGACGAGGCCATGTTGACCTTGCCGGGGTTGGCCTTGGCGTAGTCGATGAACTCCTGCACCGTCTTCGCCGGCACCGACGGATGCACCTCCATCACGTTCGGCACGCGGATATAGCCGGCGATCGGCTCGATCTCCTTCTCGAAGTTGAAGGCGAGCTTCTTGTAGAGCGAGGCGTTGATGCCGTTGGCCGGATTGACCAGCAGCAGCGTATAGCCGTCGGCCGGCGCCCGCAGCACCGCCTCGGTGGCGATGTTGTTGCCGGCGCCGGGCCGGTTCTCGATCACGAACTGCTGTCCGGTCTTGCGCGAGTAATAGTCGCCGAACAGCCGCGCCAGGATGTCGGTCGCCCCACCGGCCGGATAGCCGACGATGAAGCGCACCGGGCGGTTGGGATAATCCGCGGCCGCGGCGCCGCCGAACGCCGGCACCGCGACGAACCACATCGATATCAGAAGGCCGAACCATCGTGTCATGAGCGTCCTCCCTGTGCTTTTTTATTGCGACGCGTTTATTGCGACGTGACGAGATTAACGCGCCAACGGCGAGCCGGTGCGCGAATTCGCGACGGAGATCCGATCCGCCTTTCCCGGTTGCGCCGGGCGGCGCAATGCCCCCGGCAAAAGGGAAATGCGGGAGCGCGGCGACGTCAGCCCCGAACCGCCCTGGCGCCCCAGATCAGGATGCACGCACCGATGAAGCCGGCGACCAGATAGCCGAGCCAGCCGCCGAAGGTGACGCCCACCAGGCCAAGCAGCGCGCTCGCGATCGCGGCTCCGATCACGCCCAGAATGATGTTCATGATGATTCCGGTATCGCTTTTCATGACGTTGGAAGCGATCCAGCCGGCCAAGCCGCCGATGATGATGGCTGCGATCCAGCCGATGCCTGCATCTCCCATGGTAGATCCTCCCGGTGGTTGCGATGTCGTGTCAGTCACAACGTTGACGGCTAACGGACGGGTGCGCCCGTCTTGGGATCGATCCTGATCGTGACCTTGGCGCCATCTTTTCTGACATACTCGATCTTGTAGTGGCCGCGGCGGCGGCTCCACTCAACTTCATCGACGTACTGCACCTCGGCATTCTGCTCGATTTTCGCGATGATCTCCGAGAGCTTTTGCCCTTCCGGCGTCACGGCGAACGAGGCAGTGGTCGAGACTGCGAGAATGGCGGAGGCGAGGAAAAGGCGCATGTCGATCTCCGTCTTTTTGAAAGACATTCAAACCTTCAAAGCTGACCATGAAAAGCTGACCATGAGCGGCGGCAAAAGGGAAGGCGTCGGGGCATCCGCCTGACGTCTGGCCGCCCTGCAAGTCCATCGAAGCGCCGGCTGCGTGGGCCGACACATGACCGAAGCGATGGGCCGACGATGCGGCCGAACGGTGCGGTGCAACGCGGCTGAGCCTACCCGGCTTCCCGGGAAGACGCTTGATCCTGACGGGAACCAGCACCCTGGATCGTCTGGGCATGCCCGACGGGCTCTCGCGCACGCCGTCGCGCTGTGGTGAAGCTGCGGCGGAAACCGGGTGATTTTCCGCTAAGTATTGGTCGGAGTGGCAGGATTTGAACCTGCGACCCCCTCGTCCCGAACGAGGTGCGCTACCAGACTGCGCTACACTCCGACTGCGGCCGGCCTTATAACCCCGACCCTATGGAGCCGCAAGCAGCACGGCTCGGCTCAACCGGAAGGCCGCCAAAAGGCGTTCAGATGGCACTCGACACCCTCACCACCCGCCTCCTGCCCGCCTCGACGGCGGCGATCGCCGAGGCCGCGCGCGTGCTCGCCGCGGGCGGGCTGGTCGCGTTCCCGACCGAGACGGTCTACGGGCTCGGCGCCGATGCCGGCAACGGCGAGGCGGTGGCGCGGCTCTATGCGGCCAAGGCGCGGCCGGTGTTCAACCCGCTGATCGCGCATGTCGGCGACGTCGCCGCGGCGCGGCGGCTCGCCCAGTTCAACGATGCCGCCGAGCGGCTCGCAGCCGCGTTCTGGCCCGGGCCGCTGACCCTGGTGCTGCCGCGGCGCACCGGCGGCGGCGTCAGCGACCTCGCCTGCGCCGGACTCGACAGCATCGCGGTGCGCGTGCCCGCGCATCCGGTGGCACTGGCGCTCATCTCGGCGTTCGGCGGGCCGGTGGTGGCGCCGTCCGCCAACCGTTCCGGCCATGTCTCGCCGACCAGCGCCGCCCATGTGCTCGCCGACCTCGACGGCCGCATCGATCTCATCCTCGACGGCGGCGCCACCGCGGTCGGCGTCGAATCCAGCATCGTGTCCTGCATCGGCGCGCCGACCTGGCTGCGTCCCGGCGGCGTCGCCCGCGAGGCGGTCGAGCGCGTGCTCGGCACCGCGCTCGCCGAGCGTCACCCTGCCCCGCGCGACGGCGATGCCGGCGATGATGCCGAAGCGCCGCTCGCGCCCGGCATGTTGCAGTCGCACTACGCGCCGGCGGCGCGGATCAGGCTCGACGCCACTGCAGCCTGCAATGGTGAGGCGCTACTCGCGTTCGGTCCCGATGTTCCCGCCGGCGCGGCAATGACGCTGAACTTATCGCCGCGCGGCGACCTTACCGAGGCCGCCGCCAACCTGTTCTCGCATCTGCGCGCGCTCGACGCCTCCGGCGCGGCCACCATCGCGGTGATGCCGGTGCCGCGGACCGGGCTCGGCGAGGCGATCAACGACCGGCTCGCGCGCGCCGCGGCGCCGCGGCCATGATTCCAGGACGGCAGGGCCTGTCATGACCGTTCAACCGAAGCCCCCGCAGCCGACGCTCGCGCCCGATCTGCTCGCCCGCTTCGCCGCCATCGTCGGCGCCAAGCACGCGATCACCGATGCGCAGGCGCAGGAGCCATACCTGGTGGAGATGCGCGACCTCTATCATGGCCGCACGCCGGTGGTGCTACGGCCCGGCTCGGTGCAGGAGGTCTCCGACATCCTCGCCCTCGCCAATGCGACGCGCACCGCGATCGTGCCGCAGGGCGGCAATACCGGGCTGGTCGGCGGGCAGATCCCGCACAACGGCGAGGTGGTGCTGTCGCTCAACCGGCTCAACCGCATCCGCGAGGTCGATCCGGTGTCGAACACCATCACCTGCGACGCCGGCGTGACGCTGCAGCAGGCGCGCGAGGCCGCCGCCGCGGTCGACCGGCTCTATCCGCTGCTGCTGCCGTCGGAAGGTTCCTGCACGATCGGCGGCAATCTCTCCACCAATGCCGGCGGCGTCACCGCGGTGTCCTACGGCATCGCCCGCGCCCAGGCGATGGGGCTCGAAGTGGTGCTGGCCGACGGCCGCGTCCTCAACAACCTCAACAAGCTGAAGAAAGATAACACCGGCTACGACCTCAACAACCTGTTCATCGGCGCCGAGGGTACGCTCGGCGTCATCACCGCCGCGGTGCTGAAGCTGGTGCCGCGGCCGCGCGCGGTGGAGACCACATTCGTCGGGCTCGCCTCGCCGCAGGCGGCACTGAAACTGCTCAGCCTCGCGCAGAGCCGCGCCGGCAGCGCGGTGACGAGCTACGAGCTGATCGAGCGTGTCGGCATCGACGGCGTGCTCAAGCATGTCGAAGGCACGCGCGACCCACTCGCGGCGCGGCATGAATGGTACGTCCTGATCGAGCTGTCGTCGCAGGCCGAGAGCGGGTTGCGCGAGACGCTCGAGGCGCTGCTTGCCGACGGCCTCGAGCAGGGACTGATCGAGGATGCCGCCATCGCCGAGAGCGTGGCGCAGGCCAAGGCGTTCTGGCACATGCGGGAGATGTTCGCGGAGGTACAGCGCCGCATCGGCGTCTCGATCAAGCACGACGTCTCGGTGCCGGTTGCCGCGGTGCCGGACTTCATCGCGCGCGCGCATGCGGCGACGCGGCAGGCGTTCCCCGGCTCGCGGCCGCTCGCCTTCGGCCATCTCGGCGACGGCAATATCCACTACAACGTGATCCAGCCCGAGACCGTCGACAACGCGGCGTGGCTCGCGCGCTGGCACGAGGTCAACACGGTGGTGTTCGATATCGTGCTGTCGCTGGGCGGCTCGATCTCCGCCGAGCACGGCGTCGGGGTGATGAAGCGCGACCTCTTGCCCACGATCAAGGACCCGGTTGCCTATGCGCTGATGCAGACGCTCAAGCGCGCGCTCGATCCCAACGGCATCCTCAACCCCGGCAAGGTGCTGTAGCGGCGCTGTGCCCGCGCGCGTCACTCATCGGGCATCCGGGAACTGCGTCAGAACAGCGAGCCCTGCGCGTCATTGACCGCTGCCGCACGGCGGCGCGCGAGCCGCGGCGCCGGCTCCGGTACAGCGTCCGGCGCCGGCGCCGGCGCGGCGAGCGGCGCGACATTGCGCGGGTCGTCATTGGCGACCTTGTTGACCGCCTCGGACACCGTGAAGAATTCGAGGTTCTCGTCCGGCGCCGGCGTCAGCAGGCCGGTCGCTGCGGCGAGGTCGGCACGCGGATCGAGCCACGGCGCAAAGGCCGGCGGCGGCAGGATCGCCGGCATGCGGTGATGCAGCGGTTGGAGCGCCGCGTTCGCCGGCACGGTGATGATCGCCACGGTATCGATCTCCTCGCCGCCCGGCCCGGCCCAGGTCTCCCACAGCCCGGCGAAGGCGAATGGCGCGCTGTCGCGGCGACGGATGAAGAAGGGCTGCTTGCGCGCGCCGGCCTGGCGCCATTCGTAGAACCCGTCCGCGGGCAGCAGGCAGCGGCGGCGCCTCATCGCGTTGCGGAACGCCGGCTTGTCGTTGACGGTCTCGGCGCGGGCATTGATCAGCAGCGTGAAAGCCTGGGGGTCCTTGACCCAGGACGGCAGTAGGCCCCAGCGCATCAGCGTGAACTGCCGCACCTCGCCGTGCTGCCGCACCACCGGCACCGGCTGGGTCGGGGCGACGTTGTAGCGCGGCGGAAAATTTGGCTGCTCGGGATAGCCGAACAGCCGCCGGATCGCGTCCGGCGGCGAGGTGATGACGTAGCGTCCGCACATGGATGGCTTAATAGCCTGTTAACCATAAATCCGGACACTGCGCGCCCCGGGATATCCCCGGTCCCGTTACCAGGCCCACCATCCGCGCCAAGGCCCCCACTATGGCCCCCGCCAAGCCGCAGCCGCCGCAGCGACCCCGATCCGGCGCGCCGGCCCCGGCGCCGCTCGCGGCGGAGACGCTGTCGGCCGCCAACATCAATCCGCTGACCTGGCTCGCCACCGACTATCTCAACCATTTCAGCGAGGCGGTCATGCTGCTCGAACTGTCGGCGAGCGACCCGTCCTGCCTCAAGGACCTGCTGGCATGGAAGCCGAAGACCTATCGCGAGCACTTCGCCACCTCGCATCTGCAGAGCCGTCACGTCGCGCTCGCCGCCTATGACGCTGCCGATCCGGTGGCGCGCGACAGCCTGGAGAAGCTGTCCGACATGATGTCGGTGGTGCTGCAGGCGACCTGCGTCGCGATGCGCGCACCAATGAGCCGCGACGACGCGCAGGCGCTGGCCGGCAGCGTGGCCAATGGATTGAAGCCGCTGATCGCCCGCGCCGGCGCCGTCATCAACGGCGCGCCCGCCGCGACGGAGGCGCCGCAGGCCGCGGTCGACGACCTCCTGAAGCGCCCGACGTGAGCGACCCGCGGCTTTATCCGGAGCGGCCGTTCCTCGCGGTCAGCGCCGCGATCGTGCACGCGCGCCGCGTGCTGGTGGTGCGCCGCGCGCGGCGGCCGGCGCTCGGGATCTACACGTTTCCGGGCGGTGTGGTGGAGATCGGCGAGACGCTGATCGAGGCGGTCGCGCGCGAGGCCGCCGAGGAGACCGGCCTCGCGATCGCGCCGGGCCCGTTCATCGGCCACCGCGAGCTGATCATGCGCGACGAGGCCGGACGGGTCGAACGCCATTTCGTCATCCTGTCGTTCGCGGCACGCTGGCTGTCCGGCGACTTCACCCCGAACGAGGAGATCGATGCCGGCGCGTGGCTCGAGCCCGCGGCGATCGCGGGGCTGACGACCACCGAGGGCATCCCCGCGCTCGCCGCCGCGGCGCTCGAGGCGATCGACGGCTGAGGCCGGCTCCGGGTGGGCCTGCTCGTGCGGGCGGATTTGCCGAGCGGGCGGGCGGGCGGGCTGCTTGCGCGGGGCGGGAGCCGGGAGCATATCTGCGCCATGCCGGGCCGCACCGTCATCGCCGCGCTCTTGATCTGCCTCGCCGCCACACTTCCCGCGCGTGGGGCCGAAGGCACGGCCGCG
>Ga0180222_1000772_pt1 | contig 41002 bp, 35 predicted proteins | sample eDN5th37CKraftOP_FD_151336 | JGI IMG/M metagenome (GOLD analysis project Ga0180222, IMG submission 151336) | Enriched Organic Plus compost microbial communities from Emeryville, California, USA - eDNA 5th pass 37_C Kraft OP (version 2) (version 2) ...
GCGGATCGTGGCTGCCGCCGACGATCGGCATCGTCTCCGCGCGTTGCATCCCTTCGGGCCGGATCAGGCTGCCGCTCAGCCACGCATCGAGCTCTTCCTTCGGAAACAGCCATTTCCCCGTCACCTTAGTGCAGGGGATCGCCCCCTCCGAGACGAGTTCATAGAGCTTGCGCTCTTTCAGCCGCAGATATTCAGCCGCTTCGGAGGTCGTGAGCAGGCGCACGTCAAGTCCCCGCGGGAAAATGCACGACCTACAATTTCGCGGGAAATGAAGCGCTTTGCAATTCTGGGCGCCGAACGGCTTTATAACTACCCGAGAACAATCGCCGGAAACGTTCGGCGTTTTCTCTGACTTTGTTTTGTCCGGACCACTGAAGTCCGTTACCCCTTTGGGCTGCCCGAAAGCTCAAACCAAGGCAGCGACTCACCATCGGGCCCCTTGCCAAACACTACGCGGACCCGCGATCCGATCTTAACCGTCTCGGATCCAGGCGTGGTGAGACGTGCCAGCATACGAAAGCCCTCATCCAGATTGACCAGCGCCAGATAGTAGGGCACTTCGCTCGCCAATCGCCGGTCCGGAGCCCGGTGAATAAGCGTGACCGAATAAATCTCGCCTTCTCCCGCTGAGACCAGCCACGACACTCTTGGCGAAAGGCAGTTCGGACAGGCGGAGCGGGGAAAGAAGATGACTTCGCCGCAATCGTCGCAACGCTGGTAAGCAAGCTCGCCGCGCGCAACCGCGTCCCACCACGGCTTCGCGTCAGGATCGCGCTCAGGAACTTCTTTCGACATCTTCAGTCTCTCGCCAGGATACAGGTTGCGTTGGACGACAGAATCGCACCGGTCCCGCTGATGAGTGCCGTCCTGTTCTTCGCCACCTGACGGTCGCCGCATTCGCCGCGAAGCTGGCGGACGGCCTCGATGATCAGGAAAATTCCGAACATGCCCGGGTGGCAGTAGGACAGACCTCCACCGGAGGTGTTCAGAGCGAAGTCGCCGCCCGGCGCGATGCGACCGTTGGAGACGAATGCACCCGACTCGCCCGGCTTGCAGTAGCCGAGGGCTTCGAGCGTCAGCAGAACCGTGATCGTGAAGGAGTCGTAGATCTGCGTGACGTCTATTTCGGATGGCGTCATCGCCGCCATTTCAAACGCGCGCTTTCCTGCTGCCTTTGCCGGGCTGACCGTCAAGTCCTTCATCTGCGAGATCAGCATGTGCGACTGCGCCTCGCCATGCCCCAGAAGCCATACGGGCTTTTTCTTCAGGTCGCGCGCAATTTCCGGCGCCACGACGACCACCGCGCCACCTCCGTCTGTAATCAGGCAGCAGTCGAGTCGATGGAGCGGATCGGCGACCGGCTCCGATGCGAGCACATCGTCGATCGTCAGCGGTTCTCGCTTGAATGCTTTAGGGTTGAGCATCGCCCACTTGCGGGCGGCAACGGCGACTTCGGCGAGCTGCTCGCGCGTCGTTCCGTACTGGTACATATGGCGGGCCGCCGCGAGCGCGTAAGGTCCGACCGGATAGGGAATGCCGTAAGGCCCCTCATATTGAAACGACAATCGGTGATCCGGCATGGCGAGCGTTCGCTCGCGCCGCGAACGCTGGATGCTACCATACAGAATGAGCGCGACCTTGCAGAGTCCCGCGTTCATTGCCGCCGCCGCATGACCGAGATGGTAAAGGAAAGAAGAACCGCCGACGAGCGTGCCGTCCGAATAGTGCGGATCGATTCCCAGATATTCGGCGATCTCGAGTTGGTGCGTGCGCCCCCAGCGTCCTGCGCAGAACAAGCCGTCGACCTGCCTTTTGTCGATTCCGGCGTCGGCCAGTGCGTCGCGCGCGGCCTGCGCCTGCATCATCAGCACCGTCTCGTCAGGGACGATGCCAAGGCGAGATTCGGCGACCCCTGCAATGGCGGCCTTTCGGTATAGTGTCATCACTCTATCTCGATGGAGTTGCGACAAGCAGAACGCTCAATGGAATAATCCGTTTTTAGTAGTAGTATATACTACTAATGTCAAACCGACGCAGCAAATCCACTTAAATCCGGTCGCCCGACAGGTCCAACTGCGTCTTCGATCGCAACCGCGATGGACAGCATCTTTGCATCCTCGCCTGCAGGGCAGATCAGCTGCAATCCGACCGGGAGCGATGCGCCGAGCTGGTGCACCGGCAGGCTCGCTGCGCACAAGCCAAAGACGCTGGCCTGCCGCGTTGGACCGCTGCACGAGTGGGCCAGCACTTCATAATCAGCTTTACTGTGGTCGCCATCGCATATCGGAGCAACAGATTTCTTTGTCGGAGCGATCCAACCGTCAAGGCATGCGAGACGGCGTTTCGCAATGCGCCGCAATTCCTCGCGCCGGCGTAACGCGCGGATATAGGCATCGGAGGTCACGGCGAGGCCCGGCGCGATGCGCGCGTCCACGTCGGGGTTGAGCTTATGGCGGATGGTCTCGAACCGGCTGCGACCGAAAGTGGCGATGCACTCGGCGCGGCTGATCGTGTTGTAGAGATCGTCGCACTCTGCTGCTTCGGAGACGATAATCTCGACGATCGTTGCGCCCGCGTCGCGTATTCTTTCCAGCGTGAGTTCCATACAGCGCGCGACGGCATCATCCAACCCGTCGAAGAAGACGTCCGCGGGCCGTCCCAAAACCACACCGCGCAAATCCTTCAGCTTCGGAACAGCCGTTTGCGTAAGTGCTGTAAAGACGATGGCCGCGTCTGCTGCCGTCCGGGTCATCGGACCGATCGTGTCGAGGGTTGACGACATGTCGAACATGCCGCTGGTCGGCCAAAGCCCCGGCGATGGCCGCATTCCAAAAATTCCGCAGAAAGACGCGGGACCGCGCATCGATCCGCCTGTATCGGTACCGACCGCGAAACCGCACAGGCCGGCAGCCATAGCCACCGCGGAACCGCTCGAGGAACCCGAAGGCAGACGGAACGAACGCGCATCCCAAGGATTGCGCGGTGTGCCGCAATTCAAATTCAATCCTGTGTTGCCAGTGGCGAACTCGACGGTCCGTGTCTTGCCGAAAATCACCGCACCTGAACGACGCAGGCTCCGAATGTATTCACCCTCTGGGCTCAGAAGATCTGCGACGTCGATCAACGAACCGCAGGCGGTCGGCATTCCTTCGACCACAATCAAATCCTTGACGGCGACGGGTACGCCCATCAGTGGTCCGAGGTCTATCCCCGCATGAAGAAGCGCATCGATGGCTCGCGCCGTGGACAATGCCGCTTCGCGTTCCACGTGCTCGAATGCGCCGAGCGCCGAATCCAGTGCGTCGATGCGGGATAAGCAGGCGTCCAACGCCGCTTCAGCGGTCGTTTCTCTGCGGCGGAAGCGCTCACCAAAGCCCGCGATGCCGCCGTCCTCGAAGATATCGGGAACGATATTCATTTTGTCTGGAGATCATTCATCCGCGAAAGCCCGGGCGCGCCGCAACGCCCGGGCTTGCGATCTTCCCTGCTTCAGTTCTTGAGAAGACCCAGCGCTTTCAATGCGCTGGCTGCCTGCTTGCTCTCGGCCTCGAGGAATTTGAGCGTGTCTTCATGATTGCGATAGTTGACGCTCCAGTAATTCTTCTCGGCCTGGACTTTCCACGCTTCAACATCCATCATCTTTTTAAAAGCGTCTTCCCAGAATGCCAGTTCCGGACCCTTAACCCCACCCGGGGCTATCATGATCCGCCACGAACCTGCGGTGACGTCGTAGCCAAGCTCGGTCAGTGTAGGCACGTCGGCAAGATCGCCCTTGAAGCGTTCCGGCGCAGTCACGGCAAGGCACTTAAGCTCTCCTGCCTTGTGATAAGACGCAAACTGTCTGGCTGGCGCGACGACGAAATCGACGTGCTGTCCCAGCAGCTGGGATGTCGCGTCCGCCGCGCCGGGGAAGATCACCGTCCGCGGTTTCTTCGGATCGATTCCGATTTTCTCGGCAAGCGCCGCGAATGCGATCTGGTTGTGATTGCCGGCCGCGGTTCCAAACCCAAAGCGAAGCGCTGAAGCATCCTTCTTGAGGGCCTCGATCAGATCCTTGGCCGTCTGCAGCTTGCCCTTCGGATGCGCCGCAAAGCAAAGGTATTCAGTGTAGAGCGCGGCTAGCGGCGTGACGTCCGCCGGGCCTAAGGGCGAAGTACCCTGGAGATGGTTCGTGATCAGATTCAGCGCGGCGATGTTCAGGTAGTGCATGTCGCCGCGATAATTATTGATGTAGGCTACCGCCACGGTTCCGCCCGCGCCCGGCCGGTAGTTCACGTTCAAAGGCTGACCGACGAGCTTCGCGGCATTGAACGCCGCCTCGACAGCGCGCGCCGTCGCGTCATCTCCGCCGCCGGGCGACGCACCCACAACAATCTCTACGCCGTGCTTCGGGGCTTGCGCAAACGAGAACCCCACTGCCCCGCATACGGCCATACTTGCCGCCATTGCGGCCATCGCCAGCTTCTTGAACTCCATGTCGTTTCTCCCTCTCCGGTTTCCTTGTTGCTAGTTCCGATATGGCGTGTCCTGTCCCGGCGCTACGGCTTGAACATCAGCGCGGCGCATTGCATGCGATCTGTAAATACTCGAAAGCACGGGGCCACAGACCACCAGCAACGCAAAAGCGAGCAGAATGGCGCTGATCGGACGCTCCACGAATACAAGCCAGTCACCGTTGGAAAGGGACAGGGATTGACGTAGCGACTGCTCAAGACCGCCCCCCAGCGTCACACTGAGTACAAGGGGCGCCAGAGGGACGCCAAACCGGCGCAACCAGTAGCCAAGAATGCCGAATACGATGACGACACCGATATCGAACACGCGGTTACCGAGAGAATAGGCGCCAGTAAGCGCAAGCAGCATGATCAGCGCGTTGAGAATCGGCGCCGGGATCAATAGCAATCGAACGAAGATTCCGATCAGCGGGATATTCAGGATGACGAGAACGATATTTCCGAGATAGAGGCTTGCGATGACGCCCCAGGCGAGCTCCGGATGCTCGGTAAGCAGACGCGGACCCGGCTGAATGCCGTAGACCATGAGCGCGCCGAGCAACACAGCGGTCGCTGCCGAGCCGGGAATTCCAAGCGTCAGCAGGGGGACCAACGCGCCCGGCGCGGAGGCATTGTTAGCCGATTCAGGTCCGGCGACGCCCTCGATCGCACCGTGGCCGAACTCTTCGCGCCGGGACGATAGTCTGTACTCGACGGAATACGAGACAAGCGTCGCCACCATCGCACCGACGCCGGGGAATACGCCAATAATGAAGCCGATCACTGCTCCGCGAACGATAGGCCATCGCGAACGTGTCCAGTCCTCCATGGTCATCCACAGACGCCCGACCTTGCGATGGACCGTCCATTCGCCGACCAGAATTGTCTCCAGATTCCTTAGTGCTTCCGAAAACGCGAACACGCCAATGAGGATCGCGATCAAGCTCACGCCGTCGAACAGTTCCGGCACGCCGAAGGTAAAACGCGGGGATCCCGACTGAAGGTCGAGCCCGACCGTTGCAATCATCAGGCCAAGCACCATCGAAAAGAGGCCCTTGACCAGCGATCCCTGGATCAGAGTCGCCGTGGCAATCAGCGCAAGTAGCATGATCGCGAACTGCTCCGGTGGCCCGAAGCGAAGCGCGAACCGGGCCATCGGGGCAGCGACCAGAGTCAGCGCCACGATCGCCATCGTGCCGCCGATGAAGGAAGCAATCGCGGACGTAAACAGGGCAACTCCGCCGCGGCCCTGCTTCGTCATCGGATAGCCGTCGAGCGTGGTCATCACAGAGGACGCGTCGCCCGGCGTATTGATCAGGATCGACGCGATCGAACCGCCATACATCGTCCCATAATAGATTCCGCACAGCATGATCATCGCGGAAATGGGATCCATGCCGAACGTCACCGGCAAGAGCAACGCAATGCCGGCAGCCGGTCCGAGACCCGGCAACATGCCGATCCATGTGCCGAGAAATGCGCCGACGGAAACCATCAGCAGATTGAATGGCGTCAGCGTTTGCTCAAAGCCGAACCAGAGATAACCCAGCGCCTCAAACATTCAACACCTGCAGAATGCGAGGAGAGGGAAGCGGGACACCAAGGAATGAGTCGAACACGAGATAAAAGATCACGACAATAAAAATGGCTGAGACAGCTGCGGCGCCCCAAGCCGAGCGCGCCACAACCGCCGTGGCAAAGAAGACGAGAACCGACGCAAGGACATAACCGAATGCCGGAAGCAAAAAGACGTACGCGCAGGCGAACGCCGTCATCACGCCCGCCATCATTGTCGTATGGGCGACGCGCACCGGTCCCGACTTTCGCATCGGGTCTCGCTCGGTCAGCGCAACAGCAGCGCTGAGAAAGAAGAAGATGCAGCCGAGGCCCCAGGGAAAAGCACGAGGGCCCATGCCCTGAACGAATGGTGGCTCAATGATCTGTTTGGCTTCCCAGAGGTATGCGACCGCAAACGCACACCCAGCCAATCCCAGCCACACATTTCCGTCACGCAGTCTCAACATCGAATAGCCATCCGATCTGCTTCGCCCCTATCCATTCAGGAGCCGAGAGCGAAGCAAATATGCGTTCCCCAGGATTCAAGCTGGTTCGGAAAATCGGTTCGGAAATGCGCTCCTCGCGACTCGGTGCGCGCCTCTACCGCCCGGAGGACCAATCCGCTGACGACATATCTTGCTTCGAGATCGAACCCGATCGCCGTACGGCGATCGACAAGAGCCAGTTCCGGCGACAGCCGGGCATGATTAGCTATGGCATTCGCGGTAGTTGCGCCGTCCCGCTCAATCCCCGCGCCGGTCGCCAGAGCCAAGCGAAGCTCGACGCGCAGTTCTTCCACGCGATCCTCGATCGTAGGCCCGACCGATGGTGCAGAGGGTACCGGAATCTCGGGCAGCGATATGGCTTCCTTTTGCAGGCCTTCGGCGGAATCGCCGCGCGGATCGTGAGCAATAAAGCGGCAAATTCCGACCGTTTCTCTTCCACCTGCAAAACGCCAGGCGGGCGCTGCTTTTCCTTCTGCTGCCGCCCCGCCCGCGCGCTGCCCGAAGACGACCGCCTCAGTCAGTCCGTTGCTGTTGAGACGCGTCGCGCCATGCAAGCCGGCCGCGATCTCGCCGGCAGCGAAAAGACCAGGCACACCCGTCCAGCCATCGCTGTCAATCGCAACGCCGCCCATCGCGAAGTGAACATCCGGCGCGACCTCGACGCGAGAGCTGTACGGATCGACGCCGATTTTTTCCATGGCACGGAGGAATCTTCCCGAGACCTGCGCAACCGCCTTCCTATCTGCGGCCGACATGTCCACATAAACGGCTCCGTGATCACTCCCGCGGCCCGCCTTAATCTCCCGATGAATGGCTCGCGCCACCACGTCGCGCGTCGCGGCTTCGGCCCGCTCATCATAGGCTGGCATAAACCGCTCGCCATGTGCATTCAGGAGTCGCACGCCCTTTTGCGCAAGCAAACCACCGCCTGTGCTCGTCCCGCGGACCTCCGGCGGATAAGCCAGAGACGTGGGTGTAAACTGCACAAACTCGAGGTCGGTGAGGATGGCGCCCGCTTTCAAGGCGAGATAATAACCGCTTCCCGTCGCAACGCTGCTATTGCTCGTGAGCGGAAAAAGCTGACCAAGCCCGCCGCATGCCAGCACCACCGCCTTGGCGGCGATGCAATATGTGCGACCTTTCTCGTCGAGGAGGATGACGCCGGATACGCGATTTTCTTCGTCGCGCTCGATCTCGATGACTGTAACGCGGGAAATGCAACGGATACTGCTTTCCGATACGCGCGCGAGAAGCGGCTTCAGCAAGTTGGAAGTGCCGCCGCCCTCGCAACGGATCGAACGCGCGCGTGAATGGCCGGGCGCCATGAACAACTGAAGCGATTTCTCCGTCCGGGCGAATTTCGCACCGAAGCGCTCAAGCGAACGGATCGCGTCTCCTGCCTCGTCCACAAATACGCGAGCGATGTCCGGAAATTCCAGTCCGCGTGCAGACCGTTGAATGTCGGCAAGATGCAGGTCCGGTGTGTCACCAGGGTCGATACCGGTGACTGCGGCGAGGCCGCCGCTCGCCAACTCCGTATTGCCGCTGCCAATCTCGCCGCGACTGAGGAGAGCTACGGTGACGCCGCACCGATCGGCTTCGAGCGCGGCCACCAATCCAGCCAGCCCGGAACCGATCACGACGACGTCTGCCCGCTCCAAAAACTCCACTGCGCCCCTCCCGGCGGTGCCCCCGATCACGGAGGTCGCATTCTTATAAGCGTAGTATTTACTACTACTACTACTACTTTATTGTCAAACTTCGTCGAAGGCGAAACAACGTCAGGCGCGTTGAATGGCGCGCGAAGCTGCCCTCGCCCATTGCGGCGGAATATGAACAGCACCGCCCAGTTCACGCGCCGCTCGCCATGGCCATCGTGGCTCGGCGAGAAATCCGCGGGCGATTGCGATCAGATCTGCCTGACCGTTTACGAGGGCTTGTTCCGCGTGATGCGGATCGCGAATGAGCCCGACAGCAATTGTCGGAATTCCCGCCATTTTGCGGACGTGTGCCGCAAACGGCACCTGATAGCCGGGTGTCGCTGGAATGTTCGCGCGCTGGTTGCCGCCGGACGAAAGATCGACGAAATCGCAGCCGCGCTCGCGCAGCGCGATTGCAAACTCTGCCGCCTCTTCAATGGTGATTCCGCGTGCGGCCCAGTCGCTGCCGTTGATCCGCATTCCCAACGGCTTCTCTGCCGGCCACACGGCGCGGACAGCCTCGAATATCTCGAGCGGAAAACGCATCCGATTGGCGAGACTTCCGCCATATCGATCGTGACGCTGGTTAGCGAGTGGAGAGAGAAACGAACCGATCAGATAGCCGTGTGCGCCATGCAGCTCGATCAGATCAAATCCGACCCGGTCAGCGCTGATTGCTGCTTTCACGAACGCAGTGACGATGCGATCCATATCGCTCCGATCCATCATCTTTGGCGGTGGACGATCCGCGAATGGAATGACATCGGGGCCTATGGCTTGCCAAGCCCCCTCCTCACGCGGCAGCGGCCCACCTCCGTCCGCAGGACTTCTGGACGAGGCCTTCCGCCCGGCGTGGGAAAGCTGGATGCCAATCGCGATCGGACTGTAACGTCGGACGATCGACAGCACACGGGACAATGCGGCGGCGTGCTCGTCAGACCATAAGCCAAGACAGCCGGGCGTGATCCGTCCTTCGACGGACACTGCCGTCGCTTCCAGCATCAGAAGGCCCGCGCCCGACAGCCCGAGCCCGCCCAGATGCACAATGTGCCAATCGCCGGCGATCCCGTTTACGGCACTGTACTGGCACATCGGTGAGACGACGATCCGATTGGCCAGAGTTAACCCGCGCATCCTGAATGGGCTGAACAGCATGCAGGTCAAGCTCGATTCCTATCGGGAGCGGGCGCAGGCAAATCCCACTCCTCATGACGCCATGGTGATCAAGCCGATGACAATCAGGCAGGCGAGCGACGCGATGCGAAAGATCTGTTCGATATGCTGTGTCGCCCCGTACAGAATCGCGCCAGCCCATGTCGCAGCCCCGTAGATCGGCAGAAGGGCGGCGGCCCAAACGAAGTATTTCAACTGCATCAAACCCGCGACCGTGTATCCTAGAAGTGCAACGATCATTGTCAGCGCAAAACAGACAATGAATGCCGCTCGCGTGCGGGCCGAAATGGAATCCTTGGACAGGAAATACAGGATTACGGGCGGGCCGCCCATGCCGGTCCACCCCGACAACGTCCCACTCATGGCGCCCACGGCAGCGTCCTTCAATCTGGACTCCGCCCCCCGGTACTTCCATCCGCTCAGCAGCAAGAGCGATGACGCCACAACCAACAGACCGAGCCCTCTCTTCAGCAGATCGGCGTCGGAGACCGTCAGCAAATAGACGCCGAGGGGCGTCGTGACGATCGAAGCGATTGTCACGGTCGTCACTTCCTTCCATGGCGCATTCGTGATCGAGCCCGGTAGCAACTGAAGCATCGTGATCTGATTCAGGATCGCCACGAGGATGATTGCGTCCACAGGCTGCAGAAGAAGGCTGAATGCCGGCACTAGGACGAGCCCGGCACCGAAGCCGGTGTAGGCGCGGTAAATCCCCCCGAATATCGTGATCAGAACGATAAAGATCAGGGTATCGACCGACCGAATTTCCAAACCCAGAAATGAATGAATGGATTCAAGCATTTTCGCGCATCAGCCAGACAGGATCACCAAGCGGCTTTCAGAATATCTTCAAGGTCGCTTCGATCGACCGGCTGCACCGGATTGAAGCGCAAGCCCGGCTCCAAGAGAATTGCATCGGCCATGTTCGCCAGCCGGTCCTTCGGCACCCCCACATCGCGCAGGCGGCGCGGCAACGATCCAGAAACTGCGAGCGCTTCGATAGCACCGACAATCCGATCGCATGGAGATCCGTGCGACTGAAGATCGTCCATCGCTTGCGCCGTCTCACCGAGCAATTCGTTGACGGCGCTGCGATTGAACTGAAGCACATGCGGAAGCATGATCGTGTTAGCGATGCCGTGCGATACTCCGTTCGCGCCGAGCACATGACAGACAGCATGATGAACTGCCGTGCGAGCGTTCACGATGGAACGTCCGGCCAGATAAGACCCGACAAGAATATTGCGGCGCGCATCAACTCCGTCGCGCTCCATCATCGTCCGCAGCCCCGCCATGAGGCGGCGCAGTGCTGACAGCGCCAGAGTCGACGAAATCGGATCGCGCGCAGCAGAGTACATGGCCTCCAGGCAGTGAGCGATCGCATTCAGCCCCGACGGGAGAAGGACCCTGCAGGGTGTTTCCAGATTGGCCTGCGGATCAAGAATGATGACTCGGCAAGGACTCCGTGGATGACGAAGGAGCAGCTTGTGACCTTTTTCGTCACGAAGACCGATGCCCGGCGTCACTTCGGCGCCCGAGGCCGTGTTGGGAATCGCAATGACCGGCAACGGAATGATGCAGGCGGTTTCCGAAGCGTCCGGCGTGCGGTCGCGCGTGGAAAAGCGGATCAGTGGATCGCCGGCCGCAACTTGCAGTGCAATGCCCTTGGCGAGATCGATGGCGCTCCCGCCGCCAAATGCCACAATCCGATCAACACCTTGAGCGGCCGCGATCTCCCCTCCCTCAATCGCAGAAGCCAGCAGAGGATGCTCGGCCACCTTGTCGAAAATGACAGGAGCGGCAGGACCAGCCCGTTCAAACGCTTTTCGGAGGGCGGCGCCCGCCGCTGTCGCCAGGGCGCGCGGGCTGCCGACGATCATGACTCGCGAAACATTCAGCGCTTGAGCTTCGGCGACCGCCGTTTGCGATCCATCGGCCGACAAGACAACACGACATAGCGCTGTCTCATGAACGAATGCATCGCGCTCCCTGTCCATGAATTGGTCCGGCCTATCGCTGCCACGTCACCATGCGTTGTCCGGGGCCGCTCAGGCTAACGGACGATATCCGTGGCAACTTCGACATTGCGTTCAACAGCTTGGCGAGCGGCGTATCGATCAGCGTGTAGGCCTGCATATTGGTCTTGGCCTCGATCATTTGATCGACCTGATCGCCCTTGAACATGAACCGCAGGAGCCGCTCGCGGTCGTCCATCCCCGGATACTTCGTGCGCAGATCGGAAAGGGCGGGAGCCAACGGCTCGCTCTTCAACGGGATGGTCTTCGATCCGCGCTCAACGATCCGGTCGAGAATGTCGGGGTGGACGGGCGCCACGAGTTTGCCGAAATGGCCGAGGGCGTAACGTTTGACTTCGTCGGGAACCACGCTGTAACGCTCGCCATTCACGATATTGTAGACGGCCTGCGTAGCGATGAATTGCGCGAACGGCGTGACCATGATCGGCCATCCCAGCTCCTCCCGAATCTTCACGCATTCCGCCAACAGTGCGTCGAACTTGTCGCTCATCCCGGCCTGATCGAGCTGGAACTGCAGGTTGGTCAGCATTCCGCCCGGAAGCTGATGATTGAAGTGATAGTCATCGTACTCGAACGGGACGCCTACCGGCTTTCCTTCCTGTCGCGCCACCTTCTCGAAGTAAGACGATACTTCCTCAATATTCTGGTCCTCGAGCGCGACCTCGTACCCCCTCGCCCGCAGATTCCGTGCAAGCGTCTGGATCGCCGGCTGGGAGGGCCCGTTCGCAAGCGGTGCGATTGCCGCATGAATTCCGTCTGCCCCCGCTTTTACACCTTCAAGGCACACAAGCGGGCCGAGTCCCGTCATGCAGTGGGTGTGGACCTCGATCGGAACGCTTCCCAGTACCTTCTTCAGTGCGGGCACCAGCGTCCGTATGCGATCAACGGTTAACAACCCGCCGGAATCCTTAAGCATGAGATGATGAATGGGAAACCGCTTCATCATCTCGGTGAGCTTCGACACATAGAAAGCGTCGGTGTGAACCGGGCTTTCCGTGAACACGAGGCCGCCGCCAACGTTGGCTCCTGCCTTCGCACCAACCTTCATTGTGTCGACGATATTGTCGAGATCCGCCAGCGCGTCGAACGCGCTGAGCTTTCCGATGCCGGTTTCAACCAAGAGCTCGACCCAGCGGTGCACGACATCGTCCGGAAGAATACGGAAGGTGACGAGGCTTTTGGAACGAAGTCCCGCTTTCAGCGGAGTCTTCTTGACGCGTTCGCGTATCAGCCGTATCCGCTCCCACGGATTTTCCTTAAGGTACCGGACGCACACATCGAACTGGATCGAACCCATCAAGTCGATGGCGTCATATCCTGCGTCGTCGAGGCGTTCGGCTACGGGCAACATCATGCCCGTTGTCATCCGCGTCGCCCAAAGGCACTGCTGGGCATCGCGAAATGTCGTGTCGGTAATCTGAACTCGTCGCATCACGCTTTCCAGGATGGCAGGAAGTCTTCTTCTACCCAGCGGGTGCGCACCCGGCCGGAGCGGAAATCTTGAGTCTCCAGGACGGCGCGATGGAACGGGATCGTCGTCTCGATCCCTTCTGCCTTTAGATTTCCAAGCGCCACCTCCATTTTCCGGATTGCGGCAATGCGGTCCTCATCCCAGACGATGAGCTTGCCGATCATCGAGTCGTAGTAAGGCGGAATGCGGTAACCGGAGTAGCAGTGGCTGTCGACACGTACCCCTTCTCCGTTGGGTGCTTGCCAGCAAATAATCACGCCCGGGGAAGGACGGAAATTGTTGAGAGGATCTTCGGCGTTGATCCGGCACTCAATGGCGTGCCCCACCGATTTCACCTCGCTCTGACGGATGGGTAACAGCTTTCCCGCCGCCACCTCCAGCTGCGCCGCCACCAGATCGATCCCGGTCACCATCTCCGTGACCGGATGCTCGACCTGAATGCGCGTGTTCATTTCGAGGAAATAGAAATCCCCCGCGTCATCGTCATAGATAAACTCGACTGTGCCCGCCCCGAGGTAGTTGACATGCGCGGCGAGCTTGACGGCGGCCTCTGTCATTCTCTTGCGGACTTCGGGAGCGAGGATCGCTGACGGCGCCTCCTCGATCAGCTTTTGGTAGCGACGCTGAACCGAGCACTCGCGCTCGCCCAGATGGATGACGTTTCCGTGCGAGTCACCGAGTATCTGCACCTCAATGTGACGTGCGCGTTCAATGTAGCGCTCGACGAAAACACCCGCATCGCCGAACGCAGCTTCCGCTTCAGCGCTCGCGCTGGTAAACGACTCTGCAATCTTGATGCGGTCGCGCACAAGCCGCATCCCACGACCACCCCCGCCCGCGCTCGCCTTGATCAGAATCGGCAGGCCGTACCGATCACAGAAATCCTCGACGGCTGCCAGATTTTCCACGCGCCCTGTCCCAGGCGGCACCGGAACGCCGACCGCTTCCGCGGATTCGCGCGCACGAACCTTGTCACCCATTAGATCGATGATGTCCGGGCCCGGACCTACAAAAATGAGCCCTGCTTCGTTGACTCTGCGGGAGAAGGCGGACCGCTCAGCAAGGAAGCCGTAACCCGGATGCACCGCGTCGCATCCCGTGCGCTGGGCGGCAGCGACGATCGCATCGATGTTGAGATAGCTCGCGGCGGACGGCGGCGGACCAACACAAATTGTTCGGTCTGCAAGTTGTGCACCGAGGGTGTCGCGGTCTGCCGAGGAAACCACGAGATAGGCTTCCATACCGAGCTGGTGACACGCCCGGATGATACGCACCGCGATTTCGCCACGGTTGGCGATAAGAATACGCTTCACGGCGATTTCGCCTAGCTGGGACGGATATAGACCAGCACCTGACCAAGCTCTACGGGCTGGGCGTTCTCGACTTCGATGGACGCAATGGTGCCGTCGCACTCAGCGCCGATCGTGTTGAAGAGCTTCATGCATTCGATGAGGCATACGGTATCGTTCTTCGAGACCTTGCCGCCGACTTCGATGAAGGGCGGCTCACCGGGGCTTGGCGCGCGGTAGAACGTTCCCGGAGTCGGCGACTTTACGGCAATCAATCCTTCGCCTGCCACTTTGCTGGCGGTCTTGGTCGGAGAAACGGCTAGCGCTTGCACGGCGCCCGCGCCGTTGCCGTTTACACCCTTGGCCGGGGTAGCGGGTTGAGCCCGTGAAGATGCTGTCACGGGCACCTGTGCGGATGCAGGCGGCATGTGTTGCACCCGCTGAAACTGCGGAAGAGAGCCGCCATCCTTGGACAGCGCCAACTGCATGCCGTCCAGTTCAAGCTGCATCGTCGTAAAGTCGGACTCTTCAAAGAGGCGCAACACCTCCATGATTTCCTTCGTACGGTCGGCCACTTTTTCCTTCTCCATAACTACGCGTCGTTCGAACCGAACCGTCAGCGGACCATGCCCCAACGACCGACCGTCTTCTCCTCGATGAAGCGGAAGACAACGTTCTCCACGAGCAAGCCGATGAGGATCACCGTTCCGAGGCCCGCGAACACGTTCGCGATGAGGAGCTCGTTCTTGCTAACGAAGATGAACCAGCCCAAGCCGCCCGAACTCGAGCTCACACCGAAGACGAGCTCGGCCGCGATCAAGGTACGCCAAGCGAATGCCCAGCCGATCTTGAGGCCGGTGATGATCGACGGTAGCGCGGCCGGGATGAGGATGCGGATCACATAACGGAGGCCGGCCAGACCGTAATTGCGACCGCACATACGCAAGGTATCGCTGACGGCCATGAAGCCCGACAAGGTATTCAGCGCGAGCGGCCAGAGAACCGAGTGGACAAGGACAAAGATCAGGCTTGTCTCCCCGAGACCGAACCAAAGCAACGCGATCGGAAGCAAGGCGATCGCAGGGAGCGGATTGAACATCGACGTCAGCGTCGCAAGGAAATCGAGTCCTATCCTGGTGGACACTGCAAGGGTCGTCAGGACAGCCGCGCAGATAATGCCAACGGCGTATCCTTTCAGGAGCACCGACACCGACACGAAGACCATTCCCAACAAGTTATCGTGCAGCAGTGCTTGCCAGAACGCCGCCGCCGTTGCGGAGAACGTCGGAATCATCAAGGGGTTGTTGATGTACAGCGCATAGAGCTGCCAGACGAGCGCTAGAAAGATGAGGATCGCGATCCGACGGACCGCCGTGATCGAGGTGATCTGTTCCCACAGCGACAGTGGTCGCTGAATCTCACCGATATTTCCAGACTTGACCACCTTCATCTCGAACGGCGGCCGTATCGGCGGCGTTTTCTTGGCGCTTCCGAAATCAGTTACTGCCATGGCGCGTCTCTTCGATTCGATCGGCGAACAACATGTCCTGAATTTTCTGATGCAACGACTGGAACCCGTTGGAGCCAAGGTCGCTTACCGAGTACTCGTGAGCATTCAGCTCAGCTTTCACCTGACCCGGATGCGGTGACAGAACCAGGATCCGATTGCCGACGATCAGCGCCTCCTCGATGGAATGCGTCACGAATAGCACCGTGAAGCGCACATCGTCCCAAAGCCGAAGCAATTCTTCCTGCATGCGGCGACGAATAAGAGCGTCGAGCGCCGCAAACGGCTCGTCCATCAGCAAGATATCCGGCTCCATCGCCATCGCGCGAGCGATGGCGACGCGCTGCTTCATGCCGCCGGACAGCATATGCGGATACACGTCGGCAAACTTAGAAAGCCCAACCTTCTCCACGTAATACTCGGCGCGTTCCTGCGTCTCACGCGCATTCAGCTTTCCCGCCATTGCCAGAGGAAACATGACGTTCTGCTTGACCGTCTTCCACGGCAGAAGCTGATCGAACTCCTGAAACACCATCATCCGATCAGGGCCGGGTTTGCTGACCCGTCGTCCCCGAAGGTGAATCTCTCCGGCCACGGGCGAAAGAAAGCCCGCCACACCTTTTAAGAGAGTGGACTTTCCACAGCCCGACGGACCAAGCAGCACGAAGCGGTCCGCTTCATGTACCTCGAAGCTTACCTGATAGGTCGCCGTCACCAAGTGCTTCTTGGTCTTGTATTGCAGCGTGACATCCGAGACCTTCAGCAGAGGCGCCGGCAATTCTGCGCGAGCATGTGGCGGCAACGTATTGGGCGTCGTTTCTCGTTCATCGAGCGCGCCGACGCCGCTCTTTAGAGACATGACCTGTGCTTGCATCACTGGTTCCCGCCCTTAGCTGCCTTTCCTGTCGTGGATTACTTCGAAGAAGAGGTCCTTCCAGTTTTCCGGCTTCGCCCTGATGGTACCGCGAGCGTGCATGAATGTCGCGAACTCCATTGTATTCAGCGGAGTGGCGGTGAAGCTGGTTCCGTCTTCTGCCAGGATTTCCAGCAGCAATTCCTTCGGGAGCTTCGTTCCAGTCCCCGCGATGAAGCCTTCCACGGCCTTTTCGGGTTCCTTGGCGATAATCTCCGAGGCCTCGTCAAGCGCGCGAAGAAATGCCTGTGCCGTTTTCGGGTTCGCGCTTATGAATGCGCTCGTCGCGATGATCACGCCGTTACTAGCCGGACCGCTCAAACTGTCCTTGAAGGCGTCCGAAACTAGGTAAACCTTCTCGCTCGCGAGTTCCTGGTTCTGGAATGGCGGGCTCGAATAATGCGCGGTGATCTGCGACTTGCCGGAGAGCAGCGCTACCATTGAATCCGGATGCGCCATGGACACGGTCAGCTTGTCGAGGCGATCAAAATGCTGATCTCCCCACAGCTTGGCTGCAGCCATCTGCAACAAAATAGCTTGCACCGACACCTTCACGGCGGGAAGCGCGATGCGGTCGCTGTCCTTGAAATCTTTCAGCGACTTGATGCTCGGGTTATTCGTGACGAGCTTCTGAGAAAGCGCACTGAACCCCGCGACGCCCTTCACGTTCGCCGAACCACGCGTCCGGTCCCACATCAAAATAGCTGGCGGGGTACCAAGCGCGGCAAAATCCAGACTGCCCGACAGCAATGCGTCGTTCATCGCCGCGCCGCTTCCATAGCGGTTCCACGTCACTGTGAGCTTATCGAGCCCCAATTCAGACGCGTGCTTTTCCACCAAGCTGAACTGCTGCATCAAGATCAACGGCAGGTATGGAATACCCGGCTGCGTTGCGATGCGTACATTGTACGTTTCCGCCTTCGCTCCGTTAGCAGCACCGAACGAAACCATGGCAACGGTGAGCAAGACGAGGCCGGCGCGCGCGAACTTCCGGAAAGCGGCACCGCCCTGCTCGCCAAACGCGCGCACAATCACAAGCTGATTCATCATCCGATCCTCCCCTTTTCTTTCTCGGGCCGTCGCAACAGCGATCAGCTCCAGCCGCCTCGTTGAGCGGCTTTTTTGTCTTGGCTCTGCCGCCCTGTGCCGACAAAGCCCTCAGAATTGCATCTCGCTAAAGCTAGGTTATATTCGTAGCAATCGCAACTACTTTTTCCGAGGCTGGCCGTCGCACCCCCCGGCGGCGAAATTCAGGAACACGAAAATCATGGTCGTGATCGACAGTTTTCGCGCGCAGCAAGTACTGCAGTGCGGCGAACAGCAATGTATTTTCCATTCGCTGAACCAAGCTGCCATGAACGGCGCCGGCCCGATCACGCATCTTCCCTTCTCACGAAAGATACTGCTCGAAAACCTTCTTTGTCACGAGGACGGCGTTTCGGTCACTTCAGATGACATCCGCGCGGCTGCGACCCTCAGGCCAACCGCGCGCGACATTCCGTTTCATCCGCGTCGCGTTCTTATGCAGGATAACAACGCCGTGCCGGCGCTGGTGGATCTCGCCGCGATGCGCGAAGCGATGGTCGCGCTCGGCCGCAGACCGGAGGACATCAATCCGGTTGTGCCGGTCGACCTTGTCATCGACCATTCGGTGTCCGTCGATCACTATGCAACCGTCGATGCTGCATCCCAGAACCTGAAGGTGGAATACGAACGCCATCAGGAGCGATATCGCTTTCTTAAATGGGCGCAGAACGCATTCGACAAGCTTAGAGTAATTCCGCCCGGCACCGGCATCTGCCACCAGATCAATCTGGAATTCCTCTCTCGCGTGGTCCGCACGGACCTGCACAATGGGCATGCACCCGTCGCGCATTTCGATACGGTCGTGGGAACCGACTCTCACACCACCATGGTGAACGGGCTCGGCGTGCTTGGATGGGGCGTCGGCGGCATCGAAGCTGAAGCCGTGATGCTGGGTCTTCCGATTGCGATACGGCTGCCGGAGGTGATCGGCATACGCTTGAGCGGGCACATGCGAGCGAATATCACGGCCACCGATCTTGCACTTACTCTCACGGAGCGACTGCGGAAGTACGGGGTTGTAGGGGCGTTCATCGAGTTCCTCGGTCCCGGCCTTCAGCAATTGAGTGTCACGGACCGCGCGACGATTGCGAATATGGCGCCGGAGTACGGGGCCACGTGTGCATTCTTCCCCATCGATGCACAGACGACGGCCTATCTGCGGACGACGGGGCGCGACGAACAAGATGTATCCCTCGTAGAGACCTACGCCAAGGCACAAGGACTGTGGTGCTCCGCTGAAACGCCAGAGCCGCATTTTTCCGATGTTATCGAGTTTCCGCTGGACAAAGTATGCACCTCGATCTCAGGCCCGCGCCGCCCGGAAGACCGCGTGACAATACGGACAGAGCGGAACAGGAGCGCGCCGACAAGCCACGAACGTGGGAAATCCGCCGTACCTGAACGACTCACCCCCAGTGCCACACCGATCGCGCTGAGCCACGGCGACGTGGTGATTGCAGCGATCACCTCCTGCACCAATACGTCCAATCCACGAGCGATGGTCGCAGCCGGAATCCTTGCTCGCAACGCCGCAATAAGAGGCCTGTGCACAAGGCCGTGGGTCAAGACATCCCTTGCTCCGGGATCGCGCGTCGTCGCCGCCTATCTCCGATCTTCAGGCCTGCAGGAGCACCTTGATGCCCTTGGGTTTCAAGTGGTTGGCTTCGGATGCACCACGTGTATCGGCAATTCGGGGGCGCTTCTCCCGGCAGTCCAGCATGCAATCGACCACGGCATGCTGAATGCGGCGGCCGTCCTTTCCGGCAACCGCAATTTTGAAGGACGGATTCACCCTGCTGTCCGCGAGGCCTATTTGGCATCGCCGCCACTCGTGGTCGCATACGCACTGGCGGGAACCATTGCTATCGACTTCACGTCGGAGCCGATCGGCTACGGCAATAGCGGCGAACCCGTTTATCTCGAGGACATCTGGCCGTCAGAAGCCGACATCAGCACGTTAATCCAACAGACGGAATTCCGCGAATTGTTCCAGGCCAACTATCGAGACATCTTCTCGGGCAGTGCGCCCTGGAAAAGTATCGGCGCGGGGGCTTCGCCGATCTATGATTGGCATGAAGAATCAACGTACTTCAAGCTCCCTCCGTACTTTACGAATTTTGAGATCGAACCGCAGATTTTTAACGAGCCTATTCAGGCCCGTATCCTCGGAATCTTCGGGGATTCGATCAACACCGATCAGATTTCACCGGCGGGCTCGATCCCGGCGGCTTCACCTGCCGGCCTCTATCTTCAAAGTTTGGGTGTGCGGCCGGAGGAGTTCAACACTTACGCAGCCCGCCGCGGGCATCACGAAATCATCCTGCGAGGCACATTCGCAAATCCACGCATCCGCAATCTAATGCTCAAAGGCGAAGATTCGATCGAAGGCAGCTTTACCCTGCATTTTCCCTCCCGGGAACGAACGACCATCTTCGATGCAGCGATGCGATACCGGCAAGACGGAGTGCCTGCTGTCATCTTTGCAGGAAGAAATTACGGCGCGGGCTCGTCTCGCGATTGGGCGGCCAAGGGCACCAAGCTCCTGGGAATTCACGCGGTTATCGCGGAAAGCTTCGAGCGGATTCATCGCTCCAATCTGATCGGAATGGGGGTTCTGCCGCTGTCCTTCACCGACGGTATGAAACTTTCCAACGCCGAATTGGCGGGCGACGAAACGGTCCGAATTCCCGCTTTCGACGACGTTCAACTTGGCGAATCCGTCGCTATCGAAATTGAATTTCCCAGCGGAAAAGTTGTGAGCATTCCAGTCAAACCTGAGATCGACACGCCGTCAGAAATCGAATGCTTGCGACACGGCGGGATTCTTCCGCTCGTCTTACGCAAGCTGGCGCGCGCCCGAACCGAATAGTCGGGAGGGCTGCGCGGCCAACGGCCGCGCAGCCCGTGTCACACTTTTGGTGACACGTTATAGGATCAGGAAGCGGTGCGGCGCAGCCCGAACACCACACCCGCGCCGAGCAAACTTTTCACGATGGTTCCCGGCAGGAACGGCAGGAGGCCCGAGGCCACCGTCTTTTCAGCTCCAATCAAGGTTGCCAGCCAAGCAAGTCCCGGAACAAAGATGACAACGTGCCCCACCAGAAATAGCAGGATCAGCTTCAACGGACTTTCTGCCCAGCCGCGTTCGGTGAGCCAGCCTGCCACATACGCCGCAAGAAGAAAGCCGATCAGATAGCCGCCCGTCGGCCCAGTCATATAAGCCAAGCCGATACCGCGCTCCGGGGTACCGGCGAAAATCGGCAGTCCGAACATTCCTTCGAGAAGATAGAGCGCAACCGTAGCGGCTCCCAAACGCCAGCCATATGCGACGCCGATCAAGATCGCCACAAAGGTTTGCATGGTCATGGGGACCGGCCAGAACGGCACTTGTACCTTGGCCGAAACGGTAAGCAGGATCGTGCCGGCAATAGCAAGGATCATCATGGGCAGCAGCCGCGCATTGCCTGCCGAATCGCGCCATGCCGGTGCGGCAAGGGGTGCATATGTAAGTCTGGCCGAACCGGGGTTCATCTCATCCTCCTCAACTGAATTTCATGATTGCGATCACGCGGTCGGCTGACGCGTCACCTTGATCTGCATACCGTCGCGCCGGACCGAGAAGCTGGAGACGTTCCGGCGCGATGAGAGTTCACGCAGCAACCGGACGACTGGTGTCTGCGCACTGTATTCTGTCTTCATCGGCCCTGCCGTTCGCATATCGTCGACCTGCCCCCCAGCGAACATGAAGCGAAGCAAGCGTTCGTCATCCGACATGTTGGGATAACGCTTGCGCAAGCCCGGAACGGCGGGATCCAGCGGCTGCGGATTCGCGGAGATTGACGGCGAACCGTTTTCCATGATTCGGTCGAGAATGTTCTGATCGATCGGCGCGAGCAACTTTCCATAGTGGCCGAGCGCATACTTTTTGATTTCGTCCGGAACGGATCGGTAGCGCTCGCCATTGATGACATTCAAGACTGCCTGCGTACCCACGAGCTGAGCGAACGGCGAAACCATGATCGGCCAGCCCAGCTCTGCGCGTATCTGAGCGCATTCCTGTAATACTTCCGGATAGCGATGAGAAATTCCGGCCGCGGCGAGCTGCGATTTGAAGTTCGTCAGCATTCCACCCGGCATCTGATGTTCGTAGTGGAACAGATCGTACTCCACCGGCGCACCGATCGGCTTATTCTCGCTGCGCGCAATCGACATAAAGTGCTCGCTCACTTCATCGATGATGCCATCATCTATATCAACCGTGTAGCCCATATGGCGAAGGTTGCGGACGACGTTTCTGGTCGACGGTTGTGACGCACCGTCCGCAAGTGGCGGGATGGCGGTCTGAACCTGCTGACAGCCGAGCTTGACACCTTCCAGATACACGATCGGCGCAAGGCCGGTAAGACAATGACTATGCAGTTCGAGAATCGTCGAGCCCATAACCGCTTTCATTGCCGGCACGAGCGTCCGAATCCGGTCGATCGTTAACAGCCCGTCGGAATCCTTGAGCATGATGACGTCGGGGTTTGCCCGCTTGATGATCTCCTTCGCCTTCTCGGCATAGTGCTCGTCGGTGTGAACGGGACTGATCGTGTAAACGAGACCACAAACCGTCTCGACGCCAAGACGTTTGGCCAGTTTCAGACTGTCGGCAATATTGTCGAAATCGGCGAGCGCATCGAAGCAGCGAATACGCCCGATGCCGTTCGCAACGAGCCTCTCGATCCAAAGCTCAAGAATATCGTCGGGGACGACACCAAAACTGAGCAGATTCTTGCTTCGAATCGACGCCTGCATCGGCGTGCGCCGTACGCGCTCACGCATGAGGCGAATGCGCTGCCAAGGATCTTCCTTCAGATAACGGACGCATACGTCGAAATGGATCGCGCCCATCAGATCGATCGCGTGAAAACCTGCGCGATCCATTTTCTCGGCAACCGGCAGCATCATGCCCGTGGTCATCCGCGTCGCCCAAAGACTCTGGTGGCCGTCGCGCAGGGTCGTGTCGATCACGCTGATCTGAGTCATTGCGCGGCTCCTATCCACAATGCTAGGCGGCGCTTGCTGCGTCGACGAGGAAAAGCGGCTGGTCGTATTCCACCATCGCCATATTCTCCGCGAGAACCTCAACGATGCGGCCTGCTTCCTTGGCACGGATCTCGTGACGTATGCCGGCGATCTCGATGAGGGCGAGCAGCGCGCCCGCTTCTATCCCGTCACCGGGCATGACGAACGGTCGCGAGGTGGGCGATTGCGATACGATGAAGTCGCCCAGAAGCGGCGCCCGCACGACGTCGTATTCGCCGACCGACTCCGCATTACCTACGCTGTTGGGCTGGACGACAATCTGCCCATCCAAAACGTCGTCTTGGGCAGAATGCGATGCAAAATCCAGGAAGCCAGGCTCATGGCAGCCGCGCGAGATGCGCACCTGCAAGCCGTCCACTTCCATAGATATGAGAACGGCGCTCGACCCGTCCACGATGGACAGGATTAAGGATACTTCGTCATGGGTCAGCTCGGCCATCACGCTCTCATATGCAACACGGGTTTCGACCGTTCCTAGACCGGGATTGTCGCAACGTTTCCCCTCACGGCCAGCGGGGCGGCCGTCGCCGCCCGCACCTCGTCGACCGTAAAATCGGGAGCGATCTCCTCGAGCACAAACCCCTCCGGCGTCACCGAAATCACAGCCATGTCGGTGAATACCTTCTTCACCACACCGAGCGCGGTGGGCGGATAGGTCAGCTTCTCAAGAAGCTTCGGCACGCCCTTGTCGGACACATGAGTCATCATCACGAAGACCTGTCGTGCCCCGGCGGCCAGATCCATTGCGCCGCCGATATTGCCGGCCCGCGCTTTGGGCAGCTTCCAGTTGGCCAGGTCGCCGTTCGACGCCACCTGATACGCGCCGAGGATTGTCAGATCGAGGCGGCCGTTCCGTGCGAGCGAAAATGAATCGGCGTGATGGACAAACGATCCACCCGGCCGTAGCACAACGGGGCGCTTGCCGGCGCTCAGCAGGTCGTTGTCGACGAACTCCGGATTCTCGATCTCCGGGCCCATACCGATGATACCGTTCTCGCTGTGAAAGATGACGTCCTTCGATTCCGGCACGTAAGGAATGACCATGGTGGGCATTCCGATGCCGATGTTCACAACCCAATCGCTCTCGAGGCTTGCGGCGACCCGTTTCGCCATCGCCTCACGCGATAGCGGCTTCTTCTTCACTACCGTTGCAGGCATCATGTCGAACGCCCTTCAATTGGTGACGCAATAGACGTCAACATAGATTCCGGGAGTAATGATCGCTTCCGGATCCAACTGGCCTAGCGGAACTTCTTCCGTCGCCTCGACGATCACATGATCTGCAGCCATGGCCATGATCGGATTAAAGTTGCGCGCGGCCATGCGATACGTGAGGTTACCACGGGGATCGACCCGATGCGCCTTGATCAAAGCGATGTCGGCGCGAAGGGATTTCTCGAGCAGGTAGTCGACGCCATCGACCTTGATCACCGGCTTTCCCTCGGCGATCTCGGTGCCCAAACCTGTTTTCGTCAGGAATCCACCGAGCCCCGATCCGCCCGCGCGGATTCTCTCCGCAAGCGTTCCCTGCGGAACAGTCTCCAACTCGACCTTTCCTTCGGAATAGACCTGCTGGAATACAACGGACTCGCGCGAGAAGGGAAAGCTGCATATCATCTTCCGCACGCAACCATCTTCGAGAAGACGGGCAATGCCGGTGCGAAACGTACCTGCATTGTTGCTGACGATCGTCAAGTCCTTGAGCCGCCGCTCACAGACGGCCTCAATGAGTTGTTCGGGGACGCCGCCACGCCCAAACCCACCAATGAAGACAACCGCGCCGTCGCGCATTTGCCGAGTGGCCTGTTCGACCGAGGACGCGCGCTTCTGTTTCATCGGACGCTCACCAGTGCATTGCCTATTTGTAGTAGCTAAAGCTACCACGCAATGTCAAGCAGGCTATTGGTCCAACCGAGCCATCGATGGCGATCAGTATGCCCTGACGCGGCGGCCTCGCTTGTGCCCGTTCGAGGGCCTGGAGGCCGGCGAGGGTGTCTCCTGTCGGATGTTCTCCTCTAGCGACTTCACCTGTTCCGCCGTCAGGTAACGGCGCCGCAGCGACAGGAGGGACGGCCCATACTTCGATTCCAGCAAATGACCGAACTCGGAGAAGATTTCCGCGATATAGATCTCGTGGCGAATGAGACTCTCGACAAGAACCACCACGGGCCTGTTCTGCGTATATACGCCGTATCCCCCCTTGCGCAGACTTGCGGTGAGCGCCGCCGTGAAATCCGTGGTGATGGAGACAAGATGCTCCGAGGCGGCAACATGAGTTCCGGTGCCCTCGTGCAGATAAATCTCCGAATTCTTTCCGAATTCGAACTCGTGCTTCGATTCCACGTCACCGAAAAGAATGACGACGATCGAGGTTCCGCGTTTGGCGGCTGCCTGCAGCGCAGCCTTATGAGGAATGAGGTGGCGGGAGTCCGACTTGATCCAGATGTGACGCTTCGCCGACGAGATCATCTCGTCGATTTTCTCGCGGACTTTGTCGGGGTCGCTTACCGACCACACGTACTCTGCAGTATATGGCGCCTTCAGATTCGACAGCGACTTGATCAGCGAATCGCAAATCTCATTCGTGCCTTGGGCAATGCGCCCCAAGAATATTTTTGGCTCCAACGGAACGTACCGCGCAGGATTCTCGCTGACCGGCTGGATGGCACCCTTGCTTGTCAGACTCTCCAGGGCGCTATACGCATTCGCCCGAGGCAGGCCTGCCAACTTGGCCACCTCATAAGCCGTTGCGGGGCTGTTCTCCATCAATGCGATCAGCGACCGAGATTCGTATTCAGTGAACCCGATCGTCTGCAGTTGCCGAATGTAGGCCTGATTGCCAGACCGGGATCCCCGCCTGTCTTCCATTTGTTGTGTCCCTAAGCGGCAAGGCGCTGCATTTGGTGATTCATATGCTGCCTTGCCACATCAATGATTTCAGGACTTCAACATAACAAATGGCGCCCCTCCGCAAAAGCGGCGGGCGCCATTCCGTTCAAAATGTCAAAGCCTGGATCAGGCCGCCCGAAGCGCAGGCTTTGAGCCGGAAACCACGCTCATTTGCGGCACAACTTTTGCCTCACGCTCCGCTTCCAGATTCATCGTCATCTTGCTGATCGCGCGCACCTTCGCTTCGTCAAGCACCATTCCGGCGGTGCTGACAAACTTCCGCTCCAGTTCCTCGCCGCTAAGCGGATTGGTTGGCTCGCCGCGGGGCTCTTTCGAACTGAGTTCGACTTCTTGCCCATCTTTCTTCTTGATGCGGACGACACATTGACGGCCCGCAACACCGAAGGCCGGCTCGACTTCGAGCACGACGCGGCTCGCGCCTTCGTGAATCACCTTGTCCGGATAGCCTTGCCAGTAATCGAGAAGGCCGTTGCCGCCACGCGCCAAGGCCAGTGCGATCCCGAACTGCGTGCTGCCCATCGCTGCATTGAGGCTTGGGCACGGAAACTTGGACGCTTGACGGATCGCTAGGGAGCTCATCTTGACTGTGACCTGAGCGACATCAGCCAGACGCACGCCCTGCTTATAGAAATCCTGCGCCAAGTCGATAGGCCCGTGCGCATAGCGGCAGGCGGCATGCGGCTTGAAGCCGACTTCCATGATGGCAAACTTGCTTCCAAAGCCGTCAAGCAGATCTTCCACACGAACGCTGTCGGTGAAGGCGTTGAAGAAGCCCTCCTTCGACTCGAGCGCTTTCTTGGGACCGGTGAAGCCGCGCGAAGCCATGATACCCGCGATGACACCGTTAAACGCCGCCTTGCCGGGGCCGAATGGCTTCGCCATGCACGGATCGTCGAGATAGGCCTGAATGCCGCTCGACTGCATCGCCGCCAGACCAATGGCGTTTGCGATTCCTTCCGCGTTGCATCCCAGAAGACGCGCAGTGATCGCCGCGGCGCCAAGCGGACTTACGGTACTCGTCGTGTGGTACCCGCGATGACGGTGGCCCGGATTGATCGCCTTGGCCACACGGATCGACAACTCGTAGCCGGCGACGACAGCGGCGACCAGGTCCCGTCCAGAAGCGTTGCTCATCTCGGCCGCCGCGAACGCCGACGGAATCAGCACCGAGCCTGCCTTGATGAGGCCCGAGCCGTGTGCGTCATCCAACTCCACGCCGTGACCCATCATGCCATTGCACATGGCTGCGACCGGAGCCGGAAGCTTGAGGCCGAACCCCGCGACCGTGGCCTGGGGCGCACCACCCCACTCCTTCACGATGTCCACCATGGCGATGGCAGCCTCGCTGATCGCGGAAGCCGCGATCTGGTTGCCCACGCCGTCGCGAATGATGAGCTTTGCCTTCTCCGCCACGTCCGCGGGCAGGTCCTCGTACTTCAGCTTTGCGGCGTTCTCCGCGAACTTCATTGTCATGCCAGCAAGGCGTTCCGCGTTTTCGGTTCCGTGCATTACCTGCTCCTGCGTATTGTTCCCGCAAGTGGCCAGGCGGACCGCTCGCGCTTTAAAGAGGTTGCTTTAGCTACTACGTAGTTGCTTGCAGGTCAATGCTGGGAGAGTTGCCACGCGGGATTTTCCGTTCACGGAGGCGTCACAATGCCCACAGCGAGACCAAGGTCGCAAAGCCCAGCAATATAAGTGTGACGCCGAGAGCCAAGCCCATCGGCTTCCCGCCGTAGCGGAGCAAGTCCTTCAGCGAGCTCGACAACCCAATGGCGGCCACAGCGCCGATCAGGCACGCACGCGAGACCGCACCGAGCAGCTCGTGCACAATGGTGGGGACGATGCCCAATGAATTAATTCCAGCCAGCGCGGCAAACACCATGACGAAAACCGGGACAGGCGGCCCCGAGGGTACGCCAGCCGTGTTCCCACGACGGAAAACCAGGGAGATCACGACCACTGTCGGAAGCAGAAGGGCAACTCTGAAAAGCTTGACGATCGTAGCCGCATCGCCCGCCTCGACCGAAACCAGATATCCGGCTCCCACCACCTGCGCTACATCATGGATCGTCGCGCCGAGGAGTATGCCGACCTCGCGATCACCAAAGCCCAACGCTACGAATATTGCCGGATAAGCAACCATCGCAAGCGTCGAGAGGCTCGTCACGGCGACGACTGTGAACACAGCGTTGCGCTCGAGATCCTCGCGTTGCGGAAGAACCGAAGAAATCGCGAGTGCCGCGGAAGCTCCACAAATGGCGGTGGCTCCGCCGACAAGGACTCCAAACGATGCCGATTGGGAAAGTGCACGCGCGAGTAACACTCCGGCGCAGATCGTCACAATCACACAGGCGACGACGATTCCGGCTGTGGAGACGCCCAGATTGACAATGTCCGAGACGGCAATTCTAAGCCCGAGCAAAGCGATTCCCGCACGCAGAATAAACTTGGTCGAGAATTTCAGTCCTGGTGCGCACTGCTCTGAGGCCGAGAGAAAACTCAACCCGATGCCCAGTATCAGCGCGTACAGCATAACGGGACCGCCGTAGCTGTCGGAGACAAATGCTGCGGCTGCGGCCGCCGTGAAGGCAACAGCAACGCCTGGCAATCTGCTTTTCAACAGCGCGAGATGTCTTGCGAACGCTGCCGAACCTAACGTGACTTCGGTCATCTTTCGCCTGCGTCAGGCTCGGGCAGGCCTACCAGCAGCGAACGATGCGGCACTCTCACCGGAAATCTTTCCGAATACGGCACCGGAAGTAAGGCCCGTTCCGCCCGGATAATTGTGAAAGAAGATACCGCCCACCAGTTCGCCCGCCGCGAACAGACCAGGAATTTCCCTCCCCGACGTGTGCACAACCTCGCCGGCCTGGGTGATCCTCAGGCCGCCGAAGGTAAAGGTGATCCCGCAGGTTACCCCATATGCCTCGAACGGTGGCTCGTCGATCGTGTTGGCCCAGTGCGACTTGCGGATCGCCAATCCCTCGGCGCAGCGACCATCCTTGACGTTGGGATTGAATGGCACGTCCCTACGGACCGCGCGGTTGAATTCCGCCACCGTCTGGAGGAATCCGTCGCGATCGACGCCTTCCATGCGGTCCGCCAGTTCCTCGATCGTGTTGGCAGTGGCCTTCGTGACCTGACGGATACGGTACTCGTCGCGCAGCATGGGAATGATCTTCGCGTCGAAGACCTGCCAAGCGAACTGACCGGGCTGCCGCAGAATTTCCTGCCCGTACTTCGCATAGGTGTAGTTGCGAAAATCCGCACCTTCGTCGACGAAACGTTCGCCGCGCGCATTTACCATAATGCCCCAGGGATAGCTGTGCTTCTGGAAAGAATCTCCGACGGTTAGATCACCGTATTCCGGTGCGTTCTGATCCCAGCCGACAGCGTGGGCTCCCGACCAGTGGCCGTACGACACTGCGCCGATGTCAAGCGCCATCCGGATGCCCTGCCCCATGTTGAACCGGGTGCCTCGGACCTTGGCTACGTCCCAGCCGGGACCGAGATAGCGCGTCCGCATCTCCGCGTTTGCTTCAAAGCCGCCACAGGCGAGGACAACCGCACTGGCCGTAAGTTCTTTCCGCTTGCCGCCTTGAACGACAACCACGCCGGTGACACGACTATCGGTCTGGATCAGTGCAACCGCCTCCGTCTCATAAAGAATTTGCACGCCGCGTTTGTTTGCCGAGCGATGCAGCATTTCCACGAGGCCAGGCCCCCCACCCCAAACCTCGCAGGCGAGTCCGCCCCAGAACTTGAACTTTCCGTCTACCTTGAACGCCTGGCGGCCATGGCTGGTCTGGAACTTGACGCCCTGCTCCTTCATCCACTGCACGGTCGGGAGGCTTTGGCGCACCAGAAGATCGACCATGTCCGGCGCGGTGCGGAACTGCGTCACGCGAAACATATCGTCGAAGAACTGATCCTCGCTGTAGGAACCGAAGTCGGTGTTCTTGATTTCTTCCTCGCTGATATCCGGAACGATCGTCAGCAAATCTTCGACACCATTGAAGCAGAAGCGCATCGCGCCGGCCGTATAGGTGGAGTTTCCACCTGCCTGATCGACCGGCGCGGCCTCAAGCATCAACACCCGCGCGCCGGCATTGGCAGCGGCAATCGCGGCGCACGATCCTGCGTTGCCGGCACCGACAACAATCACGTCGGCGTCAAGGGAAGAGCCTTCCTTCGCCATCAAACGGTTCCCCTTCGCAGAGACGGTCCCGCCCTGCTTTCCGTCACCATATTTTCCCGAAGTCCGCGTCAGTTTCAGACAGATTGATCGCCGTTCTTCAGCTTCTCTTTCAGCGCCTCGATCTTTCGCCGACGGGCAAACAGCGTTCCGTCCATAATGAGGCGGGCGGTACGCTCGATGCGTGCGCTTTGCACGCTGAACCCATTCTCCGACGAGGAACTGATACTTGAGGCCACGTTGAGAATTCCACTCGGATGTCCGAGACGAATGGAGCCGCTCGATTGACGACTCGCCTTGGCCACGACCGACCCGGGAATTGCCGCTGCGACGGCCGTGCACGCTGCTCCCGTCACCGCGAGCGCCTTATGAGGACGCTGCATCGTCAACTGGCGCACACAAACATCGATCTCTTCGGCCGCTATCGCGCGACCGCTCGATGCGCGATAGTTGGTTGAGGGCGCAACCATGATCACACGCGGGATGTTGGGGGTCACCTGCTTTGCTTTAAGCGGATCGTCGACCAGACCAAGCTTGACCGCGGCCCAACCGCGGACAGCTTCGAGCTTTTCCATAATCGCGGCATTGCCGGACAGCTCCTCGGGAGTCTCGCAGGCAGTTCCGCCGATATCGCGCGCCGCGACGAATACGAACGACGTTGCGGCATCGACAAACGATACCTCCACTTTCCGGCCTTCGATCATAATCGAGTCGCAGACGTTGCCGGTGGGGAGCAACTTGCCGGACACCGCGCCGGCACAATCCCCGAAGTCCAGTTGAATGGGCGCGCCTGGATCTGGCACTCCCGAAATTTCGCACACGCCCTCGCAGGCCGCTCCGCCATCGACCACCGGAATGTGCGCTACGATCACCTTGTGTGTGTTGATGTTGTAAATGCGGACGGTAGTTTCAGGCTCCACAACGTCGATCAAGCCTCGCAACATCGCGAAGGGACCGACGGCCGCCAGCATGTTTCCGCAGTTCCCCCCCGTAGAAACCTGCGCGCGGTCGATTCCTATCTGGTAAAATGTATATTCAATATCGGCGTCCGGCCGGCTTGACCGCGAAACCACGGCAGCCTTGCTTGTAAGCGGGTCGGCCCCACCGATACCGTCGATCTGCCGACCATCAGGCGATCCGTAACATGCCAACAACACCGCCGATAATTCAATGGGGTCCGACGGCAGATCGCTGGCGAGGAAGAAGCCGCCACGACTTGAGCCGCCACGCATGAAGGCACAGGGGATCGAGAGCTGCTCGATGTTCCTGCCCTCTCTATGGGCAGGAATCGGAAAAAACTGACGGCTGCTGACAGCCGTCGACATACTGACCGCCACCACCTTCCTCCTTTATTCTGCGTCGACCGGATGCAATACGCGCCCGAGCGGCGCGGCATTGTATTTAGTAGTATTATTAGCTACTATTATTTTGACTGTCAAATGAGACGGCGCTTTGCGCCTTTTGCGCCGACCTTAGACTGATTTTGGCAGCCCAATCCGATCACCTTCAGGACAGGATGAAATGAAGCGCCTTCCCTTTGCATCCGCAGTCGAAGCGGCCCACGCAATTTCCGCCGGAGATTTCACCGCGGAAGAGTTCGCCGTTGAGCTGCTCGATCGCGTCCGCAACCGCGAGGCGAAAGTGCAGGCGTGGGCCAATCTCGATTCCGACCGCTTTCTGAAAGCCGCACGCGCGAGCGATCTGGCCGGCGAGAGCGGGGCACTGCGGGGCATTCCCGTAGCGATTAAAGATGTTCTCGACACCGCTGATCTGCCGACCCAGTACGGCTCTCCCATCTATCGTGGATATCGTCCCGTGGCGGATGCGTCCTGCGTAGCCCTGATAAGAGCTGCAGGCGGAATCATCATGGGCAAAGCGGCAACGACCGAATTCGCAACGCGTCACCCTTGCGCGACGAGAAACCCGCACAATTTTGCGCACACCCCCGGTGGCTCGTCGAGCGGTTCGGCGGCAGCCGTGGCGGATTGCATGGTGCCGCTCGCACTCGGCACGCAAACATCGGGGTCGGTGATACGGCCCGCCGCTTATTGCGGAGTAATCGGTTTCAAACCGAGCTACGGCATGATCAACCGCACCGGGCTGAAGTACTTGGCGGAATCGCTCGATACGATTGGAATCTATAGTCGTACTGTCGGTGATGCAGGGCTTCTGTGGGCGCAGCTAAGCGGCAATGCCATGCCGGACGTTCGACGTGCCGACATGCTTCGTCCTCGCATCGGTATTTGCCGTACGCCGCAGTGGCCGCATGCGGAACCGGAGACGGTATCGCTGCTGGCTGCCGTTGAAACTCGTCTCGCGCGAGCAGGCGCAGATATCTCGACCGTCGAACTTCCCGATGTGTTTGATGATGCACTGGACTCCCAAGAGGCCATCAACGATTTTGAATCCTGGCGCGCTTTTGCCTACGAACGTTTGCATCATGCGGCGCAGCTTTCGCCCGCACTAACGGCAAAGCTCGAGAACGCTGCGCGTTGCACGCGGGATCGATACGAAAGAGCGCAACAAACGGCGTCGAACTGCCGCCGGCAGCTCGAAGCGGTGTTCGATACATGCGATGTTCTTGTCACGCCGGCGGCGCCCGGAGAGGCACCGTCAGGAATGCCCACAGGAAACCCCATCTTCAATCAGATATGGACGATGCTGCGTGTCCCCTGTATCGCGGTTCCCTCGGGTACGGGTCCGCGCGGGCTGCCGCTGGGCGTGCAAGTCATCGGACGAAGAAACGCGGATGCCGACACGCTTGTGGCGGCGGAATGGATATTCCGCGTGCTCTCGCCCGGGGGATGTCCCGTACCGGTATCAACGCACAAAGCGGTACAATAAAAACGACCTGCCGAGCAGGAAGCCCGGCAGGCCGCGAGATACCCGACAGATCAACTGCCGCTTTCGGCGTGAATCTCAGGGAAGAAATAATCCTTCCACGACTCCGGCTTATTCTTCAGTGTACCGATCCGAGTCATGAACTCGGCCATCTTCGACGTGTTTTCAGGGACCAGTGTGAATCTCACGTCCGGATTCTGAAGGATTTTGTGGAGCCAGTCGACGGACAACTTGCTTGAGGTCGAGTTCAGAAAGATCTCGGCTGCTTTCCGTTTGTCCTTGTTGATGAGATCGACTGCTTCCTTTGTCGCCGCGATGTAGGCAGCGTACGTGCGCGGGTTCTCCTTCCGGAACTTGCTTGTGGCGTAGGCAACCGTATAGGAATGCGGTCCGCCGAGCACTTCGTTTGAGCTGAGCACCCGATGAATTTCCGGGTTCTCAAGTTCGAGAAACTGAAGCGGTGGAATTCCGAAATGGCTATTGATCGTCGAGCTTCCGGAAAGCAGCGCAGCACTTGCGTCGGGCGGTGCCATCGAAACGGTCAACTCGTCAAACTTGCGATAATTGGCGTCGCCGTAGGCCTTGGCCGCCGCCATCTGCAGCATCACCGCCTGATTTGATACTCGAACGGCTGGAAGTGCGATCCGGTCGGTGGATTTCAAATCGTCGAGCGTCTTGAAATCGCGGTTGCGGGTGTTGAGGTAAAACGGAATCGAGCTCAACGCGCTCACAGCACGGACATCCAGGTTGCCCTTCGTCTTGTCCCACAGGATCAGAAACGGCGGAGTGCCGGCAACCGCGAAATCCAGACTGCCCGATAGAATCGCGTCATTCATCGCATTGCCTGCCGCGAAGGTCTGCCATGTCACCTTCACGTCGCCCAGGCCGGAAGCCTTCGCATGCTTCTCCAGAAGCTTCTGATTCTCCATAACGATGAGCGGCAGCGACCCGATGCTGAACTGCTTGGCAAGACGGATTTCCTTCTGCTCCGCGCTGGCTGCCGAAACAGAAAGCAGCGAAGCCGTCAGCACCGCGGCAAAGGAATAGCCGAAGATACGGCGGTTCATGTTGTCCTCCCTCGTTTACTTCTTCATTTTGGCACCCTATCACATTTATTAGTATCTTAAACTACTATTATTTTGATGCAGATGAGGGCAAACGAAAGGGAGCTTCCATCCCTTTGTTATTTCAATTCTTTCTTCCCGCTTGATCCGGGATTCGAGCGCGCTCTCGGCAGCAGCGTCAGGATTGCAACCCGCTGACGTAGAGGTACTTCAGCTCCAAGTACTCTTCGATCCCGTGGTGCGACCCCTCCCGGCCTAGGCCCGACTCCTTGATGCCGCCGAACGGTGCGACTTCGTTCGAAATCAGGCCCGAATTTACACCGACCATGCCGTACTCGAGCGCCTCCGCTACGCGCCATACGCGGCCGATGTCGCGGCCAAAGAAATAGGCGGCCAGGCCAGACAGCGGTGCATTGGCGAGCGCAATGACTTCCGCTTCGCTTTCGAAACGGTAGATCGGCGCGACCGGACCGAACGTTTCCTCATTCGTGATTTGCATGTCCGCCGTCACGCCCGTAAGCACAGTCGGCTCAAAGAACGTTCCACCAAGGGCATGACGTTTGCCGCCGAGAGCAACCTCCGCGCCCTTGCTCACGGCATCTGCAATATGGCTTTCCACTTTCTCAACTGCTGCCTGATTGATGAGCGGGCCCTGCGTGACATCAGGCTCCAGCCCGCCTCCTACCTTCAGCTTGCGCACCGCCGCTGTGATCTTCTCGACAAAGGCATCGTAGATGCCGCTCTGCACATACAGACGGTTTGCGCAGACGCAGGTCTGTCCCATGTTGCGGAACTTGGATATCATGGCACCTTCCACAGCCTTATCCAGGTCCGCATCGTCGAAGACGATGAAAGGTGCGTTTCCGCCGAGCTCGAGGCCGAGTTTCTTCACCGTCGAAGCCGACTGCCGCATCAGGATCTTTCCCACCTCGGTCGAACCCGTGAAGCTGACGAAGCGAACACGAGGATCGGCCGTAAGCACGTTTCCGATCTGCACGGCATCGCCTGTGATAATATTCAATACCCCTTTTGGAATACCCGCCCGCTCGGCAATGACGGCCAGGGCCAACGCGGTTAAAGGCGTTTCGGGCGCTGGTTTCACCACCATCGTGCAGCCGGCCGCCAAGGCGGGCCCGACTTTGCGCGTGATCATTGCTGCGGGGAAGTTCCACGGCGAGATCGCCGCACACACTCCAACCGGCTGCTTCAGGACAAAAATACGTGCGTCCTCACGTGGAGAAGGAATGGTCTCGCCGTAAACCCGCTTCGCCTCCTCGGCATAGAACTCGATGAACGAGGCGGCGTACTCGATCTCGCCCCTCGCCTCGGCAATGGGCTTTCCCTGCTCGGAGGTGAGGATCGTGGCAAGATCATCGCGGTTTTCGATCAGCAAATCGAACCAGCGCCGCAGGATCACCGACCGGTTCTTGGCAGGGAGCGCCGCCCAGCCCGGCTGCGCCCGGCTCGCAGCATCGACCGCTTGCCCGGCTTCACGCGAACCAAACCGCGGCACACGAGAGATTTTCTTTCCCGTCGCAGGATTGACGATTGCATCCTCGCCGTTGCCGATCCAAGCACCATCCAGCAGACAATTCGAACGCAACAACGAAGGATCATGCAGATTCATTTTCTGCTCCTGAGCAACGGCCGATAGAAAAAGGCGAGCGCAGGAACTGCTAATGATTATTTTCCGCAGTCGTGCCAAGAAGAAACGCGGAAATGCGTCAATATGCTCATGCAACGTGGCGTACGGTCAGACGGCCCCGCAATGACGGACGAGCAGTGGACGCTATTCAATCCCGCGACAACGCCCATGCAGGCTCGGGGCGAGACGCTGGCCGTTCAAATCCGCCCTTCCGCCTTCACAGTAGTCTGTGAGGTCGGATAGGAGCGCCGTTCGTCAATCGATATCCAGAATAACCTTGCCTATCTCCGTGCCGCGCTCGACGAGATCGTGGGCCTCTGCGATGTCCTTGAGGGGAAATCGTCTGGCGATCGTGTGAACGAGCTTTCCCTGTCTCAGCAAGTCCGTCACTTCGGAGATGCCCGCTTCCCGGTCGCTCTCGGAGATTTCGTAGATGAGAAAGAACCGCATGGTAATACTGTTCTGCATCAGCCAGCGGGCCGGCACTGTGGATTCGTTCGACGCCGTCCCGTAAACCGCCACGGCGGCAAACGGACGGAGAATAGACGGATAGAAAGCTGCGTTGGCGCTCAAGTTCGTTTCGATCACCGCATCGACGCCGCGGCCGCCGGTCAGTTCCATGATCCGCTCGCCCACATTCCCGGCGCGATAATTGACGATCTCATCGGCGCCCGCCGCGCACGCATGTTCCGCCTTGACCTCGCTGCTGACTGTGGCGATGACTCGAGCGCCGCGCGCCTTCGCGAACTGGGTCGCATAGTTGCCGACGGATCCCGCGCCGCCGGTCACGAGGACGATGCTGTCCGCGTCTATCTCGGCAAGCCGCACGGCCTGAACGGCGGTGAGTGCAGGAATTCCAAGGCAGGCTCCGACTGCGTAATCAACGCCGTCGGGAAGACGAACGGCCTGCTTGCCAGGAAGGGCGATGTACTCGGCTGCCGTGCCAAATGCTCTCTTCCATTGGCCGTTCCAGATCCAAACCCGCTCGCCGACCCGGCTGGGGGCAACGCCGGGGCCGACCGCGCAAATATCGCCAGCGCCATCGCTGTGAGGAATGATCACCGGCGCCGTCAGCTTACGGCCAAACCCGCCTTGCCGTATCTTCCAGTCGGACGGATTGACCCCCGAAGTACGAAGCTTAACAAGGACTTCCCCGGCGGCAGGCTCGGGAGTCGGCTGCTCGCCAACCTGAAACACCGCCTTGGCGGGTCCTTGCTCACGATAAAATGCCGCGCGCATCGTTGCTCCACCAAATTTCAGCCGCCCGCAAACAAAATGCCGGGCGGCTTCGTTCTTCCCAGGCTATATAAATTCCGCAGGGTTGGAAACGAATCTCGCGATTGTCCCGTCAACGACCTCAGATCACGCCGAGCGCTTCCATGGCCTCCGCGACGCGAACGAAGCTGGCGATGTTCGCGCCCAGGACATAGTCGCCCGGCGCACCGTATTCGCTGGCGGTCTCGACGCAGCGATCGTGAATGTCGCGCATGATGACGGCGAGCCGCTCCTCGGTCTGCTCGAACGTCCAGCTGTCACGCGAAGCGTTCTGCTGCATCTCCAGCGCAGAGGTCGCGACACCACCGGCGTTCGCAGCCTTGCCCGGCCCGAACAGGACGCCTGCCTGCTGAAAGATGCGCACCGCCTCGGGCGTGCACGGCATATTGGCACCCTCGCCCACGGCGACGACGCCGTTGCGGACCAAGACTGAGGCATCTTTCCCCGTCAGCTCGTTCTGCGTGGCGGAAGGCATCGCGACATCGCACGGAACGTCCCAGATCGATCCGCCTTCGATATAATGCGTGCCGTCGCCCTTGAGGCGAGCGTATTCGGCAATCCGCTCGCGCCGAACCTCCTTGATCTCCTTGACCAGCGCGAGATCGATTCCGCGTTCGTCGACGACATAACCGTTCGAATCCGAGCACGCCACGACCTTCCCGCCAAACTGGGCGATCTTTTCCATCGCATAGATGGCGACGTTGCCCGCGCCCGACACGACGACGCGCCTACCGTCGAACGACTGCTTCTTCGTCGCCAGCATGCTCTGCACGAAATACGTTGCGCCATAGCCGGTCGCCTCCGTGCGGGCGCGCGAGCCGCCATAGGCGAGTCCCTTCCCGGTCAGAACGCCTGCTTCATACCGGTTGGTCAGCCGCTTGTACTGGCCGAACATGAAGCCGATCTCGCGGCCGCCCACGCCGATGTCACCGGCCGGCACGTCGATATATTCGCCGAGATGACGGTGAAGTTCGGTCATGAAGGACTGGCAAAAACGCATGATCTCGCCTTCGGATCGACCGCGCGGATTGAAGTCGGACCCGCCCTTGCCGCCTCCGATCGGCATGCCGGTCAGCGCGTTCTTGAACGTCTGCTCGAAGCCGAGAAACTTGATGATGCCGACATTCACGGAAGGGTGGAAGCGCAGGCCGCCCTTGTAAGGGCCGAGCGCGGAGTTGAACTGCACCCGAAAGCCTCGGTTGATCCGGACTTGTCCCGCATCGTCCACCCACGGCACACGGAAGATGATCTGCCGCTCGGGCTCACAAATCCGCTCGATCAGCGCATGATTGGCGTAGTGCGGATGCTTGGCCACCACACGGCCGAGGCTCTCGAGCACTTCCTTGGCAGCCTGATGGAATTCTTCCTCGCCCGCATTCCTGCGCACAACCTCGGCAAGGATGGGCTCCAGCTTTTCATCAATTTGAACCACGATGCATATATTCCGGCTTGGGAAACGGCAGCGCGGTCGTAGCCCAATCTTTAGGCAAACTGAACAATTTTTTATCAGTTTCCCGGGTGCAATCTCGTCGCAGCGAGTGGCATGGGCTCGTTTACTCCTATCCGAAGCCCTAGTTAGCTCCGCGAGCGTGTCGCAGCGCGTGTCCCGGAAACAGGCGATTTCTTGCGTTCAGTGCGATCGATGCACGGTGCGCTGGCGATGCGACGCGAGATACTCGCGAAGGGCTTCCGCGTTATTCCGCTCGACGTCCTGGGCCGCATAGAGCAGCGTAACGACACCGCCTTTCAGCAATCTCCGAAGCTCGGCCAGCCCTTCGGGGTTGCTGTCGAGCTCGCGAGCGTAGCGCTTCCTGAACTCAGTCCATCGCTCCGGCCTGTGCCCGAACCATTTCCGCAGTTCGGCGCTCGGGGCTACGTCCTTGATCCAGTGATCCAGCGCCGCGTCCGCCTTGCTCATTCCGCGGGGCCATATCCGATCGACCAGAATGCGCACGCCGTCATCCGGCGACGGCGACTCGTAAATCCGCTTCGTTCGAATTCGCTTCGTCATGAACTTTTCTCCGCCTTGTCTGCGGCGGCGATGCCGCGGAGACCATCGAGCGCGAGCGCCACCAGTTCATCGTCGGCTTGCGCCGAACACACTGCATAGATCGGGTAGAAGAAACTTGGGGCGCCAGCGACAAGATGCAACTTCCCCGCAGCAATATGCGGCGCCACGATACGCTGGCGGAAATATCCCGAGCCGCCTGCTTCGAGAATGTAAGTCAGCGCCAACGGCCCGAGGCCAACGAACAGGCCTGGATTGTTGTCTTCCGGAAAGCTGAGCTCGTGGTGGTGTGCGAAGTCCGGCCCCCAATCGACATAGACATAACTGTCCGGTTCGACTGCTTTGGCATTGGCGTCGGTCGTGACCAGAACCAGTTTCTCTTCCAGCAGCAGTTCAACGCGTGCACCGGGGCGGAACTGGGGTGCATACATGACGGCGACGTCGAGCGCGCCCGCCGACACCTGATTGGTCAGACTCTCCGGCACACCAACTTGAACGCGAAGCGCGACGTCGGGTGCGGAGCGGCGCATCCAGTGCAGCCACTCGACGAGCCAAGGGTGCCAGAGGCTCAGCTCGCCGCCGATGGTCAGCACGGCGCGCCGTCCCGGCGGCACGGCGACCTGATGCCGCGCCCGCTGCCATAACTGCACGAACATCGGCGCATAACGCAGAAATTGTTCGCCGGCCGGCGTGAGCGACGCCCCATTCTTGTTGCGAATGAACAAGGACCGACCGAGGCGGTCTTCCAACGCCCGAATACGAGCGCTCACAGTCGTCTGGCTGACGTTGAGCTGCTCCGCAGCGCGCACGAAACTGCGTGTTCTGACGATCTCCAGAAAGGTGCGTGCGAGTTCGATATCCATGGCAGATCACCTTACAGGCTTATTCTAGCAATTTTCTTGCATTGAAGTAGTTATTAATTTCGTTTGCTTGCATTATTCCTGTGCGCAAGATGCATGGGCGGCTGTTCAAAGCCATTGCCCCTTACGGACCGGCTCCATCGTTCGATCCCTCCGGCACATGGCGGTGCAGTCCGCCTGACGGTGAGCGCGATGGGCACGGGCAATGCAGATTTCTCCGGAACCGACATTCTCCGCGTGGCCGCCGATCTGACTGCCGCACGTCGACCTTTCGCATTGGCCATCGTCATCGAAGCGCAGGGATCCACGTCCGCGCGCGTGGGCGCGAAGGCCGTCTTCGACGCCGACGGCACAGTGCTGGCCGGCTGGGCCGGCGGCGGCTGCGCAGAGTCCACCATTGCCCACGCCGTCATCGAATGCCTCGAGGCGGAAATGCCGCAGATCGTCGATGTCGATCTCGACGATGAAGTTCTTGGCGCCGGCATGCCCTGCGGCGGCCGGATGCGGGTGTATGTCGAGCCCATCCCTCCCCGCCCGACGCTCTGGATCCTCGGCCACGGCCGGGTGGCAGAATGTCTATGTCATCTTGGCGCGCTGACGTCTTTTCACGTCGTTGTCGACAACATCATGGCGTCTCCCGACCGTTTTCCCGATGCGTCGCGCGTCATCGCCAATGACAGCGACTATCGCGCCCTCACACCGACATCGTCCGATTTCGTGGTGATCGCGACCCAGCACCGCGGCGACCACGAATCGCTGCGCCGCCTGCTTGCGAGCGACGTCGGCTATATCGCCCTAATCGCAAGCCAGAAGCGGACGGGTCTCGTGATCGAGTATCTGCGCCAGGCAGGCTTCGATCAAAACGCCATCAATTTGATCCGCGCGCCGGCCGGCATCGAGATCGGAGCGCGCGCGGCGGAAGAGATCGCACTGTCGATCATCAGCGAGATCGTTCTCGTGCGCCGCAGCCGGTCGAGGGCGCAACGCCCGTCGAACAATGCGGTGGATGGCGAATGCGCGGCGCTGAACTCTGAAGCGCATGAGCCCGCGGTGTTGCCCGCGTCGGGCGGACGAGCCTTGCGGGCGGTGGGAGAATGAAATGACTGACACCACAGCACCCGGCACCCGCAGCAGCCCCTCCTTCTGGGTGCGTTGGTTCTATTCCACCAATCACAAGGACATCGGCACGCTCTATCTGAGCTTCGCGACGCTTGCCGGTGTCTTCGGCACGGCGCTTTCAGTCGCCATCCGGATGGAGTTGCAAGAGCCGGGCTTGCAGTTCTTCGTCGATCCGACGCTCTTCAATGTCGTCGTCAGCGCGCACGGCCTGGTCATGATCTTCTTCGTGATCATGCCGGCGCTGATCGGCGGCTTCGGCAACTGGT
>Ga0180222_1000774_pt1 | contig 40905 bp, 44 predicted proteins | sample eDN5th37CKraftOP_FD_151336 | JGI IMG/M metagenome (GOLD analysis project Ga0180222, IMG submission 151336) | Enriched Organic Plus compost microbial communities from Emeryville, California, USA - eDNA 5th pass 37_C Kraft OP (version 2) (version 2) ...
GCGGGACAGATTGATGATCCGGCTGGAGAACCACCCCTCCCCCGCCCGGCGCAGCTTGACGTCGAGCATGGCCGCACGCCGAACGTCCCTTGGTCGAAGGGCTTTCGGTTCCGGCTCTTTGTCAGCGAAGGACATGCTCCAATTGCCTGTAATCACGGCCATCAGGATAAATGCTTATTCCGACCAATTGGTTAAAATCGGTCTAGTTGTTTGAGGGCAGCGGCACGAAAATCGAGGGAAAACAAGGTGAAGCCCCAGGACAACCGGGATGAGGCGAGTGGCCCCGCGCCAGCGGCGGCCGGAGAGGAGGCGCGGCATGTCGCGGCCTCCTTCTTTCGCTGCCCCGCGCGTCTTCGTCTCGTACCGCTGCCCTCGACGAGAGAGCATGAGATGGCGATGGAGGACAGCCAAGAAGGCGACGGAAGCGGGCATTGGGCCATTGCGATCCGTCGCTGTTCCGTCCTGTCGCTTCTGTCGGGAAGAGCGTGGACATGAGCGATGTAGAGGCGACAGGAAGGGGACGATGGAAGCACTGTCCGATCCGCTTCCCATTCCGATCCGCCTCCCCCATTTCCCTCCCTCTCCTGTCTCCCCCTGACAGGGAGATATGACCAAATGACGGAGAAGTGGCAGGGCGAAACGATGGAAAGAAATGTCTACCTCCGCTGCTCTCCACATTTTTGTCCTCGTGCCGCCTCCTCTGGTGAGGAAGTCCTGACATAAGCGAAGGAAAAGCAGCAGAAGGGAGCGACGGAAGCAGGCAACGGAAAGGAACATCCGGCCAGCGACCGGAGCCGCACCTCCGCCGGCACCCGAAAACGAAAAAGGGAGGCCGAAGCCTCCCACCCTCGTCCACCCCGTCGCGGGGTGAATGCATGATCCCGAACGGATCAGAAATTGGCGTATTGGTCGTTACCAATGAAGCCAAGCTTCGTCACCTTGGACTGCTTGATGATCGCCAGCACTTCGTCGACGACGACGTAGCGGGTCTGCCTGTCCGGCTGGAACTGGAGTTCCGGCTCGACCGGCAGGGCCATCGCGGCGCGCAGATACTGGCGCAGCGTCAGCTTGTCGATCGGTGTGCCATTCCAGGTGATGTTTCCGGCCGCGTCGATGGCGACTTTGTTCTTCACCGGATCCACCGCGTCGAGCGGCGGATTATTGGCATTGTTCGGGAGGTCGATCTTCACCGCATGGGTCTGGATCGGAATGGTGATGATGAACATGATGAGAAGAACAAGCATGACGTCGATCAACGGCGTCGTGTTCATCTCCATCATCGGTTCGCCATCGTCTTTACCGCCACTCATGGCCATGGTCTAAACTCCTGCGAAACGCTTACAGACGCTGGACTTTGATATCGCCCGGATCAGGCTGCGAAATGAAGCCTACCTTGGGGAAACCAGCCAGCTGCATGGTGTAGATAGTACCGCCAATGCAGCGATAGGGCGTATTGATGTCGCCGCGGATGTGCACTTCCGGCAGATCTTCGGGGGTGAGGTTTTCGACACCGCCCGCCTTTTCGATATCCGCCTTCAGCTTGGCCACCGCCCTGTCGAGCAGCTCGGAGGAATTCACGCGAGTGAGATTCCAGTAAACCATGCACGAACCGTCCTTGTCGGTGGTAACCGAAAGGGAAACATTTTCCGGCTTCGTCGTTGTCGGCTCAAACGCGACCTTGGGAAGCTGAACTTCGATCGTCTGGACCACAACCGGAACCGCGATCAAGAAAATGATCAAGAGCACCAGCATGACGTCGACGAGCGGAGTCGTGTTGATGTCGGACATCGGCTTTTCATCGCCGCCGTCGGATCCAACGCTCATTGCCATCGATCAGTATCCTAACTTTGCTTATGTTCGGGCGAGATGCCCCGCAAGCGATGGCCGCGCGGCGTGGCGCGGCCATCCACTTGCCGAAGGATCAGGCCTTCTTCGCAGCCGGAGCAGCGGCAGCCGGACGCGCCGCAGCGGTCGGAGCAGCGGCAACGACCGGACGAACCTGACCACCCGAAACCAGGTAGCCCAGAACGTCGACCGAGAACCCGTTCAGGTCTTCGGCGATCGACTTGTTGCGGCGCTGCAGCCAGTTGTAGGCAAGCACGGCGGGAACGGCCACGGCCAGACCCAGCGCGGTCATGATGAGCGCTTCACCGACCGGACCGGCGACGGTGTCGATCGACGCCTGACCGGACGCGCCGATCTTGATGAGCGCGCGGTAGATGCCGATAACCGTACCGAACAGACCGATGAACGGCGCGGTCGCACCGACGGTCGCGAGGAAAGCGAGGCCACCGCCCAGCTTCGAGTTGATCGCCGCTTCCGAGCGGGCGAGCGAACCGTGCATCCAGTCATGCGCCTCGACCGGATCGGTCAGCTTGCCATGCTGTTCCTGAGCGGCCAGGCCGTCGTCGACCAGCTGCTTGTAGGCGGTGTTCTTTTCCAGCTTCGCGGCAGCTTCCTTCAGCGAAGGCGAACGCCAGAAGCCCTGACGGATCTTCTTGCCCTGGTTGATGATCTTCTGCTGTTCGATCAGCTTGGTGAAGAGGATGTAGAACGAGAAAACCGACATGATGCAGAGGATGCCGAAAACGGTCTGCGAGATCAGACCACCCTCACGCAGCGCGGCGGCGAGGCCGTAGGGATTTTCTTCCGCAGCAGCAGGCGCGGCGGCGGCAATGATAGAGATCAACATGTTAGCACTTCCCTCTCAATACAAATTTGCGGTGCACCAGCGGTCCCTTTTGCGAATGCCCGGATGGCATCATGCATGGAGGACCACCCTGAAACTTACTTCGGAATACGCCACACGAAGCGGCTGCTGTAGCTGTCGCCGACGGGATTGCCGCCGGTGTCCTGCGCCGGCCTGAAGCGCGCACGGCGCATCAGGAGACGGCAGGCCTCGCTATCCAGATCGGCATGGCCGCTCGACGAGGTAACGGTGCAATCCGTGACCCGGCCATCGGGGCCGATGTCGAGGCGGAAACCGACCGTGCCCTCGCGCTCTTCACGAAGGGCGCGGCTGGGATAGTCGTCCGAAGTCACCCAGCTGCCCGGATTGCCGCGAGGCTGAGCCTTTTGGGCGGCCTTGGGCGGTGCAGGCGGCGGAGGCGGCGGCGGTGCCGGCGTCGGCGGCAACACCGGGGGCAGCGGCACCGGCGCGGGCGCGGTGGTGATCTGAGGCGCCGGAGCGGGCGTCTGCACGATCGCCGGAGGCGCGACCACAGGCGGCGGCGGCACATCCGCCGGCTTCGGCGGGGGTGGCGGCGGCTCGTCCGGTGGCGGCGGCTCTTCCTTCACATCAATAACGTTCAGCTGTTCAGCAGCTTTCTTGACATATTTCATGCCCAAACCGGTCACGAATGCATAGCCGAGAACAGCATGAATCAGGGCGACGATGACGATCGAGATTGTACGGCTCGATGTCTCCGAGTGGTCAGCGTAGGCCATCCAGCAACGACACTCCTTAACTCAGCTGCAATTAACAAAAATGAAGACGACACCCGATGCAAGGGCCTTGAAGGTGCACGGCTTTCACCAGCGAACCCCCAAGGCCCTTTTGCGATTTATCTATATTTACAATCTTCCTATCGCGGCAAACCAGCGGACGCAAACGCTTTATGATTGATTGCCGCATCAGGCTGCGCGAAAATGAAAAAAGATTGCGTGTGACACGGATAACACACATGCGGAAAGAGAGAGTCATGAATTTCCCCCGCCCCCCTGCCCTTGCCGCCGGATTTCTTTTCAACGCGTTGATAACGGGGTGCTTTTTACCCGGAGCAATGGCGATCGGCGCGCCGTCGGCGATGGCCCGGCAGGTCGAATCGCCAGCGCCCGCGCCGCTTGCCTATGCCGATGTGGCGGACCTGGTCACCGGCGCCCCCTATGTGGCCAAAGGACGCGTCACGAAGCTCCAGAAGGTCAGCGCGACGCCCGCCGGAGGGGGCGCCGCGCCCCGGAATTATCTGCTGATGACGGTGCAGGTGGAGGCGTTGATTCGCGGCGAGGGCGGCATCGCCCCGCTCGTCACCTTCCTGACGGCCGACACCGGCCGCAAGGATTTCCCGCGCAAGAAGCAGCCGGTCCTCGTCTATGCGCGTCCGGGCGCGAAGCCGGGCGAAGTCCAGCTCGTCTCGCTCCACGCGCTGCAACCCTGGAGCGCCGATCTGGAAGCCAGGACACGGGCGGTCACGGCCGAGCTGCTGAAGAATGATTCGCCCCCCGCGATCACCAGCATCGGCGACGCCTTCCACATCGCCGGGACCATCGCGGGCGAGGGAGAGACGCAGATTTTCCTCAAGACCTCGACCGGCGCGCCGGTTTCGCTTTCGATCGTCCGGCGCCCCGGCCAGCCCGCGCACTGGGGCGTGTCGCTGGGGGAGATCGTCGACGAAGCCGCCGTTCCGCCCGCGCGCGACACGCTGCTCTGGTATCGCCTCGCCTGCGGATTGCCCGACCGGCTGCCGCCCGAATCCACCCGGACCCTCCCCCTTCCCGACGCCGAAGCGGCGCGGCGGGATTATGCTCTGGTCATGGAGAGTCTTGGCAGGTGCGACCGCACATTGTAGCGGAGCCACTGGCCGCCCGCCGCTCATGCGAAAAGCGGAGGGCGAAAGGCGGCCGACGGACATGACAGCAACTGACAGGACATGGAAATGGAAGATCATCGCCCGATGCGCATAGGCATCGTCGGTCTGGGCACGGTCGGCGCGGGAGTGGTACGCCTGCTGGAGACCAACGAGGCGCTGATTACCCGCCGCGCCGGGCGGCCCATCGTCGTCAGCGCGGTGTCCGCGCGCGACCGGACGAAGGATCGCGGCATCGACATTTCCCCCTTCGCCTGGGTCGACGACATGAACGAACTGGCGCGGCGCGACGATGTCGATGTCGTCGTCGAGCTGATCGGCGGGGCCGACGGCCCGGCGCTTTCCTTGGCGCGGGTCGCGCTGGGCGCGGGCAAGCCACTCGTCACCGCCAACAAGGCGATGCTCGCCCATCATGGCATGGACCTTGCGGGGCTCGCCGAGAAGGCGGGCATACCGCTTAAATATGAGGCGGCGGTCGCAGGCGGCATCCCGGTCATCAAGGGGCTGCGCGAAGGCGCCGCCGCCAACGAGATCAGCCGCGTCTACGGCATATTGAACGGCACCTGCAATTATATCCTGACGACGATGGAGCGGGACGGCAGCGATTTCGGCGCGGTGCTGGAAGAGGCGCAGCGCCTCGGCTTCGCGGAGGCCGACCCGACCTTCGACATCGACGGCATCGACGCCGCGCACAAGCTGTCGATCCTCGCCAGTCTCGCCTTCGGCACGCAGATCGACTTTGCGGGCGTCGACATTCACGGCATCCGCAACGTCACCGCCGACGATATCCGCGAGGCGGCGGGCCTCGGTTATCGCATCCGCCTCGTCGGCATGGCGGAGAATGACGCGGACGGCCTGTTCCAGCGGGTGCGGCCGATCCTGGTGCCGACCGACCATCCGCTCGCCCATGTCGGCGGGCCGCTCAACGCCGTGGTGGCCGAAGGCAATTTCGTCGGCAGCCTGTTCTTCCAGGGCGCGGGCGCGGGCGAAGGCCCCACCGCCTCGGCCGTGGTCGCGGACCTCATCGACGTCGCGCGCGACGAATATGGCGATCCGTTCGCGATGCAGGTCGCCCATCTGCTCAGGCAGCCCAAGGCCGACAGCGGCAACCGGGTGGCGCGCACCTATCTGCGCTTCATGGTGCAGGACCGCCCCGGCGTTCTCGCCGAAATCGCCGCCGCGATGCGCGACGCGGGCGTCTCCATCGAAAGCGTGATCCAGCGCGGCGCGCGCGAGGACGGCTCCGTCCTGCTGGTGGTGGTCACCCATCACAGCGCCGAAAGCGCGATCCAGACGATGCTGGAAAGCCTCGCCGGATCGGAAAGCCTGACGAGCGATCCGATGGTCATGCCCATATTGAACTGAAACGGGGCAGAAGCGCCGCGCGGTCACTCGACAAGCGCCGCGCCCCTCCCTATCGGGTGACATCTAAATTTGTGAGGACAATGATATGGTAGTGGCTAGTTCGGTTCTCGATCGGGTTCTGGTGCTGGAAATGGTGCGCGTCACCGAGGCCGCGGCGATCGCGGCTTCCCGCCTGATCGGGCGCGGCGACGAAAAGGCGGCGGACGCGGCGGCGGTGGAGGCGATGCGCCTTGCCTTCAACGATCTCTACATGGACGGCACCGTCGTCATCGGCGAGGGCGAGCGCGACGAGGCGCCGATGCTCTACATCGGCGAGAAGGTCGGCAACGCCATCGGCACCGGGCCGAGGATCGACATCGCGCTCGATCCGCTGGAAGGCACGACCATCACCGCCAAGGCCGGCCCCAATGCGCTCGCGGTGCTGGCCATTTCCGAGGAAGGCGGCCTGCTGAACGCGCCCGATGTCTATATGGACAAGATCGCGGTCGGCCCCGGCTATCCGGAGGACGTGATCGACCTCAACCGCTCGGTGCGGGAAAATGTCGAGGCGGTGGCCAAGGCGAAGGGCGTCGCCGCCGATGAGATCATCGTCTGCGTGCTCGACCGCCCCCGTCACGAAAAGCTGATTTCCGAGCTGCGCGCGATCGGCTGCGGCGTGGCGCTGATCCCCGACGGCGACGTGGCGGGCGTGATCGCGACGACCAACCCGGAAACCAATATCGACATCTATATGGGCAGCGGCGGCGCGCCCGAAGGCGTGCTGGCCTGCGCCGCGCTGCGCTGCGTCGGCGGGCAGTTCAAGGGCCGCCTGCTGTTCCGCAACGACGACGAGCGGTCGCGCGCGCGCAAATGGGGCATCACCGATCTCGACAAGGTCTACGACCTGAAGGAACTGGCGCGGGGCGATTGCATCTTCGCCGCGACGGGCGTGACCGACGGATCGCTGCTGGGCGGCGTGAAGAGGATGCCGGGCGGCCTGCTCACCACGGAAAGCGTGGTCATGCGCGCTTCCTCCGGCACGGTGCGCTGGGTGAAGGGCGAACATCGCGTCGAGCGCAAGGACAAGTAAGCGCAGGGCTGCGTCTTGCGCTTTATATATACGGGATGAGGGCGGGTTTCTTTCCCGCCCTTTTTTCATGCCCATGCTGGCAGGTGTGGAGTGGGTGGCTGCGAAAGGGATGGCGGGAACCAGCCGAAACCACCCCGCCCCGCCCTATTTCTTCAACCGATAGCCGGTGTGGAACACCCAGATCACCAGCGCGACGCAGAAGATCAGCATCGTCGCCACCACGCCCAGGCTGATGCCCATCGCCACGTCGCCCTTGTCGAAGAAGGTCCAGCGAAAGCCGCTGATGAGGTAGATCACCGGGTTGAACAGCGTGATCGTGCGCCACGGATCGGGCAGCATCGATATGGTGTAGAAGGCGCCGCCCAGAAAGGTCATCGGCATGATGATGAGCAGCGGCACGAACTGCAACTGCTCGAAATTCTGCGCCCATATGCCCAGGATGAAGCCGAAGAGGCAGAAGCTGACCGCAATCACCATCATGAAGCCCAGCATCGCCAGCGGATGCGCGACCGACACCTCCACGAACAGATGCGCCGTGGCGAAGATGACGAGGCCGACGATCATCGATTTGGTCGCCGCCGCGCCGACATAGGCGGTCACCGTTTCCAGCGGCGAGAGCGGCGCGGACAGCACCTCGTAGATGGTGCCGGTCCAGCGCGGCATATAGATGCCGAAGCTGGCGTTGAAGATGCTCTCCTGCAACATCGACAGCATGATGAGGCCCGGCACGATGAACGCGCCATAGGCGATGCCGTCGATCGCCTCCATGCGCGATCCGATCGCGGTGCCAAACACGACGAAATAGAGCGATGTGGTGATGACCGGCGTCATCAGGCTGGTCCAGAAAGTCCGGCCGAAACGGTGGATTTCCGAAGCATAGATGGCCCCCATGCCGCGCCAGTTGATCGCCCCTCCGCCTGTTGATCCGCCGCTCATTGGCCGCCTCCCTTCCCGGCCATCGCCTCGCCGGGCGCGATATCCCCGGAATGGACAAGGCTCACGAATATATCCTCCAGAGAGCTTTGCCGGGTGCTCAGGTCGGTATAGCCGATGCCCAGCGCCTCCAGCTGCCGCATCAATGCGGGAACGCCGCTGCCTTCCTGCGCGCGGGCGTCGAACAGATATTCCAGATCCCGCCCGCCGGATTTGAGGGCAAGGTTCCAGTCGGCAAGGGCGGCGGGCAATTGCTCCATCGGCCGGGCGAGATGCAGGGTCAGCGTCTTGGTGCCGAGCTTGTGCATCAGCGCCTCCTTCTCGTCCACCAGCACCAGCCTCCCGCCGTTGATCACCCCCACCCTGTCGGCCATCTCCTCGGCTTCCTCGATATAATGGGTGGTCAGGATGATGGTGACGCCGGTTTCGCGCAGCCCCCGCACCAGCCGCCACATATCCTTGCGCAACTCCACGTCGACGCCCGCGGTGGGTTCGTCGAGGAACAGCACGCGCGGTTCATGGGCCAGCGCCTTGGCGATCATCACCCGGCGCTTCATCCCGCCGGACAGCTCCATGATCTTGGCGTCGCGCTTGTCCCACAGGGTCAGGTCGTGGAGGATCTTCTCGATCAGCGCGTCGTCGCGCGGCTTGCCGAACAGGCCCCGGCTGAAGCGCACGGTCGCCAGCACCTTGTCGAACGCGTCGTTGTGCAATTCCTGCGGCACGAGCCCGACCTGCCGCCGAGCCGCCTTATAGTCGCGGATGATGTCCCGCCCGCCGACCGTCACCTGCCCCGCCGTTGGCGTCACCAGCCCGCAGATGATGCTGATGAGCGTCGTCTTGCCCGCACCATTGGGGCCGAGCAGCGCGAATATCTCTCCCTCGCGGATGTCGAGGTCTATGCCATGAAGGGCAATATGGCCGGAGGCGTAGGATTTGCGCAGCCCCCGCACGGAAATGATCGATGGCATGAAGGTGATTCTCTTTCCTCCGGCATGGGACGCGGCGCGGCACCGGAGCATAGCCATCCCGCCCATGCTTACAAGCACCCGGCGCAGGACTTCTCTTGCATGATGGCGCGGGCGGTATAGGACGGTAGCCATGCAAGCGATCAGCCAGATACCCCTTTCGATCGGCGGCCAGACATGGTGCTGGCGCGGCGACCGGGCCGGCGCCAGCGGTGACACGCTCCATCCCGACGATCTGGTGACGCAATTGCTGCTCGCCCGCGGCTGCCTGCGCGAAGAGGTCGAGGCGCACCGCGCGCCGACCATCCGTCATTTCCTGCCCGATCCCTCGATCTTCCGCGACATGGATCTGGCCGCAGCCCGCCTCGCCGACGCGGTGCAGCGCGGCGAGCAGATGACGATCTACGGCGATTACGACGTCGACGGCGCGACCAGCGCCGCGCTGCTGATTCGCCTGCTGCGCGAACTCGGGCTGGAGGCCGGCTATTATATCCCCGACCGGCTGATGGAGGGCTACGGCCCTTCCGGGGAGGCGCTGGTCCGGCTGGCGCGGGCCGGATCCACGCTGATCGTCACCGTCGATTGCGGCGCGCAGGCGTTCGAGGCGCTCGGCATGGCGCGGGACGAGGGTGTCGACGTGATCGTCGTCGATCATCACAAATGCGCGAGCGAGCTGCCCCCCGCCCTCGCGCTGGTCAACCCCAACCGGCTGGACGAGAGCATAGAGGGCGCCGCGCACGGCCATCTGGCGGCGGTCGGCGTCGCCTTCCTGCTGGGCGCGGCGCTGGTGCGCGAATTGCGCGGGCGGGGATGGTTCGCCACCCGCGCCGAGCCGCGCCTCATCGACCTGCTCGATCTGGTGGCGCTGGGCACGGTCGCCGATATCGCGCAACTGCGCGGCCTCAACCGCGCTTTCGTCGCGCAGGGCCTGCGGGTCATGGCGCGCAAGGGCAATGGCGGGCTCGATGCCCTCGCGCAGGCGAGCCGCCTCGCCCGCGCGCCCTTGTGCCACGATCTCGGCTTCGCGCTGGGGCCGCGCATCAATGCGGGTGGGCGCGTGGGCAAGTCGGACCTCGGCGTGCGCCTGCTGACGACGCGGGACGAGGAGGAAGCCCGCATCATCGCGGAGGAGCTGGACCGGCTGAACGAGGAGCGCCGCGCGATCGAGAGGATGGTGCAGGAGGAGGCCGAGCGCATCGCCGAGAGCCAGACCAACCGGGCGGTGATGCTGGTGGCGGGCGAAGGCTGGCACCCCGGCGTCATCGGCATCGTCGCGGGGCGGTTGAAGGAGAAATTCGGCCTGCCCGCCCTTGTCGTCGCGCAGGACGGGGACGGCACCGGCAAGGGGTCGGGCCGCTCCGTCACGGGGGTCGATCTGGGCGCGGCGATTTTGGCGGCGAAGGACATGGGCCTGCTGATCGCCGGAGGCGGCCATGCAATGGCGGCGGGGCTGACGGTGGCGCGCGACCGGATCGAGGCGCTGCACGAGTTTCTCGACGAGCGGCTGGCCGCGTCGGTGGCGGTGGCGCGGGCCGAACGCATGCTGCCGCTCGACGCGATGGTCGCTCCGCGCGGGGTGAACCCCGATCTGGTGCGCAGCCTGGATGAGGGCGGCCCCTATGGCGTGGGCTGGCCCGCGCCGCGCATCGCGACGGGGCCGGTGCGCCTCGTGCGCGCGGATATCGTCGGCACCGGGCATGTGCGGCTGCTCGTCGCCGGGCAGGACGGCGCCTCGCTGAAGGCCGTCGCCTTTCGGCAGGCGGACAGCGCGCTGGGTCAGGAGCTGCTGCACGGCGGCAAGGATCGCCGCCTGTGGCTGGCGGGCCGTGCGAAGATAGACGATTGGGGCGGCGGCCATTCCGCCGAGCTTCATGTCGATGACGCCGCGTGGGCGGGTTAGGAGATTTTTCGGCGGCGAGCGATTTTTTTGCTCTTTCCGGGTTGACCGGCGAAACGCTTCCCCCTAATGCGCCCTCACCTCGCTGAGGCGCTTGAAAAAGCAACCGGCATGGCCCCTTCGTCTAGCGGTCTAGGACGCGGCCCTTTCACGGCTGAAACACGGGTTCGAGTCCCGTAGGGGTCACCAGCTAAGTAGTTGATATTGTTAGGGGGAATCGCGAAAATGCGGTTTCCGTGGCACTTTCGTGGCACATTTGGCGTTTTTCGAGGCCACCCCAGCCCCCGTTCCAGGCTCTTTTAGATCACCTCAATAGCTGCCCAGTAGACGAGGGATTCGTTCGCGGCAGCCGCCACCGACAGGCAAGCCCTCCCCACAGACCAGCCAGACATCCGCGTCAGGAACCGTAGATCTGATTGAGCTTGGCTGCTTCGCGGCCATAGTCCGCGTGATCGATCCATTTCGAGTAGTGCCGGAACAGCATTGCCGCGCTCTTGTGGCCAAGCTGGCGGGCGATATAGGCCGGGTTCACCCCGCCCATCAGCGCCGTCGTCGCGTAAGTGTGGCGCGTTTGATAGGCATCACGGCTGCGGATGCCGAGCGCACGCAGTGCGGGATGGAAATAGAGCTTCCGCTGATCCTGCACGTCCGGCCACGGCGTGTTTGTGACCGGGTTGATGAAGATCGGCGAATCGAGCCCCCGCATGAAGCTGTGCGCCTTCTGGCGTCTAAGCACGGCCATCATTCGCGGAGTAAGATCGACGTCGCGCACGGTCCTGGTCTTGGTCGATTTCTCCACGGCCCGGACGCGGGCACGCTCGACCCGGATGGACTGGCGCTTCCAGTCGACGTCGCGCCACTGGACGACGATCTGTTCGCTGGGACGCATGCCGGTCCCGAAGGCGAACTCATACCAGTTCCAGACCTGCTCGTCGTAACGCTCGTGCATATAGGTGAGGATGCGTTCGGTCTCTTCCCGGTCGAACGGGTCCGGCTCGCGTTTCTGATGCTTCTGGCTCTTGATCCGTTCCAGCGGCGAGCGGTCGATCAGCTCGTCGTCGAGAGCCATCTCGAAGATGCCGCGCAGCGGAATGACGTTGTTGTTGATCGTCTTGCCGCTGACCTGCTTCGCCCGGTCGGCGATGACCTTCTTGATCTCGCTCGGCTTGATGCTCTTGAGTTGCCGCTCACCGAAAGCCGGCGACCAGACATTATTGATCGCCGACACATAGTCGGACATCGTCGATTTCTCGACTACGAGCGTTGCGAGCCACTCTTTCGCATAAGTCTTGAAGCCCGCGTATTTGTTCCGGTCGGGTTTGGCATCACCCTTGGGAAACGTGCTTTCATAATCGAAGACGCCGAGATCGATTTCCTGATGGACACGGGCCATCAAGCGCTCGGCCGCCTTGATGTTAGCGGATGTGGGTTGGAGCTGGAGCGTTTCGCGATAGAGCCGCCCGTTCCAGCGGAAGCGGACGCGAATGCAGCTTTTCAGCGGCTCGACGCCAGTCCCTGGCCGTTTTCTACCCATTTGTGGAAGCCTTCGAGGTCGATGCAGATGCTGCCATCGGGAGCGCGGCGATATTCGCGGCCCTGAATCCACACGCCGTCGGCGATCTTTCGATAGACCGCTTTCTCGGTGTAGCCGGTCAGCTCGGCGAAGCGCTTGATGCGCACGTAGCGCGCGCCCGTCATGACAGTGCTCCGGTTGAGGAAAGGAAACCACGGACAGCCAACCGTCCGCTGCTTCCTCTCTCCTCCCGCTCCCTTCCCTTCCGGCCGATCTGCGATGACCGCATGGCCGGCCGACCAGGACGGGCAGGCGCTCGCGAACGTGGGTCTGGATAATCCTCGCAGAAATGGCGCATGGATCGCTGGCCTGTTGGGCAGCGCAAGCAGGCCATGACGCGACGTCAGTCTAGCATTTCGATCCTGGTCCTAAAAAGAGGCCAAGATCGCATATTTGGGCAACCCACTGCCTAATCTCGTGCTTTCGCCTGTCAGCCTATTGGCGTTGTCGCGCCTTGGAAGAGACTCGCAGCGTTCCACTCGCCGTTGTTGATGGCCTCGAAGAATGGGACAAATGATCGGGACGCATGGCGGCCTGCCGCGCGCGATCGCGGGCGCGCTGATTGACAGGAGGGGGTGGAGCCTCGATCGTCTCGGCGTCATCGTCAACATGACCGGTCCGCTCGCCGGCATGGCCTCCGCAATGCTCACCGGGTGGCTGGCCAACAGGCTCGGTCGGCGGCGGATACTTCTTGTCGCAGCGGCCGTTCAGCTTCTAGCCGTTTTCGCCGTGGCGGCAGCGGTCATGGCGACGGCAATCCCTGCCGCTGCCGTCGCCGCATGTGCAGTCGGTTATTTTCTCCTCTACACGCCCGCCGCAACCGCCCTCGCCGTCGTCATGATGGACCGCACCGCCGGTGAGGCGCCGGCCACGGACTATTGTCAGGATGTTTGCCGGGCGCGCGCCGCGATACGCTTGCGGGCCATGCCGATATGCTTAACCGGCGGAGCGTCGATGCCGCGTTCTTCGTTGGACCGATGATCGACGCGGACATCATAGCCGAGCGCCGCGAACTTATCGTTCAGCATCATCGCCCAGGCCGCGCGGATTTCGAGCAGCTTCACGCGGCTGTTCCATTCGCGCGGTTTCCGGCCGAACATGCCGTCGACAATCGGACGGGTCGGTATCAGCACATAGCCATGGTGGCGCTTGCCTCTGGGCGTATCGCCCATTTCGATCAGTGTCAGGTCGGCGGCAAAACCCGCGATGCAAAATATCTCGCTGGCGAAACGCTGCAGAACCGCGATCGACGCCGGCAGGTCCAGTTCATCGGGCAGCGCCACGTCGAACTGACGGCCAAGCTGCGCATCCTTGCGGATTTCGGCGGCTTCGAGCGCGTTCCAGAAACACTCGCGATCCTCCCACTGCGCGGGGCCCCCGGACGGCAGTATCAGCGCAGACCAGGCAACCGCCCGCTTGTTCACGAAATTGGAAAACCGGCCGTAGCGCTCATCGTACAGGCGGCAGCTGTTTTGCCATGCCGCGGCCGCGACGATACTGCGTCCGGCGCCGCGGCTGATGATATTCACATGGAAATGAAAGATCGCCATCTTTTCCTCCTGTCCCGGCGTCACGCCCGAACCGGACCGTCAATTTTCATGACTGGTCCTTCCCGTCGTCCCGCGACCATTCGGGCGAGAGGTCCTGTTTCAATCCGGTGATCACCGCGTCCGAGATCGCCTCGATGCACTTGCGCTCGATGTAGGCGAGGTCGCCGTGGATCAGTTGCCGCGGGAACCGCATGCGTTGGCCCGCATAGAGGACGGGCAGCGCGATATGCGCGGTCGATGCACCGAGCCGGAGCATTGCGATCAGATGATCCTCCAGCCTTATCCCCGGATCGCCGGACTCGATCGCGCGATACCAGCGCAGGCTTCCGCCCATTTCGGTGGCGACCTCCAGTTGCGTGAAACCGAGCGCCTTTCGCGCCTGCCTGATCTTTTCGCCGGAGAGCTTCTTGAGTTCCTTGAAGATCGACAGGTCGACGTCGGCGAATTTTCCATCGGATGCCATATTTCCTTCCTCCCCGGTTCGGCCCGTCGGGCTCTGTGGGTTATCCGGCGAAGGTAGAATCGCGGAGCGATCGACATCAAGAATAGATACCGATGATTTTAGAGGAATATTTCTGCTCATTTGCAACGGATGCGCGTGCATATTTATTTTCTGACGCGCGTAATGGGCAGATAATTTTCCTTTTCCTCCATATCGGATCATTCAGGAACTTTATTGCCGAACCGGCACCGGATCAGGCCATGTGATCCCGAAAGCGAACTTATAAGGCTAAGTTCGTATATTTACGGCTAATATCGCCATTTCAGGCACCCTGCTGCCGGGGCCTGTTGCAATCCCCTTCGTTTCAAATCACTCAGATCGGGTTCCGAGGATTCAAGTCGAATCGGACCTGATACTTCGGACTGGTAAATATTCATCAACCATGGCGCGGGGCGCCAACATGGAGTCGTGCATGATGCCGATTGCCAAAGCGATGACGGCTGCCCTGGGCACACTGATCGCCACGACGACAGCCTGTGCCGGACCCGGCGGACATGGCCGACAGGCCAGTATCACGCCGACCGCCGAACGGCCGCGCATCGTGGTGGCGACGGTCGATGGGTTCGTTCTGCGCGTCGCCGCGACGAACCGGACGGAGCCGGCGCCCGCATCCTTCACTGCCAATCACATCCCGGTGGGCTCGGGCACGCATATCGATGCGCGCCTGCTCTCCCGCCCTGCCAGCACTCTTCAGGAGACTTCGCATGCGCATCCGTAAGTTCGCCGCCTCGCTCGGGGCGAGCGTCCCCGCCCTGCCCCTGCTGCTGGCCGCCCAGGGCGCAGCGTTCGCGCAAGCCGCCGACCCGCTTACGGCCACGGCGCGCGATGCCGAAAACGAATTGCGGCAGACCTTCGTCAATCTGCAATTCGAGGATTTCGGGCCGGCGCCCGTCAAGGGCCCGATCTACCAGGCGACGGCAGGCGGCCGCATCATCTATTATGCGCCTGACAGCGAGCATCTGCTGTTCGCGGAGATCTACGACCGCAACGGCCAGAACCTTACCGCGCTGGCGCAGAACGCCGCTTCAGCGAAGAAACTCGCCGGGATCGACATTGACAAGGCGCTAGCGATCGGTCCGGCGGGCGCGCCCACGGTTGTCGAATTCACCGATCCCGACTGCCCCTACTGCCGCGCGCTCGACCGTTTCTGGGCCGCGAAGGCCGCTGAAGGCAAGCCGGTACGGCGCCTGATCTTCTTCGTCTCCGGCATCCACGCCGAGGCCGCCGCCAAGGCGGAGCATGTCCTTTGCTCGCCGGACAAGGAAGCGGCGTTCAAGGCGATCTACGCCGGAGCCGCGCCGACACCTCTGCGCACATGCGCGGAGGGCAAGGCCAGGGTCGAGGCGCATGCCGGAATCGTCGGCAAGACCGGCATCACCGGCACGCCGACCCTGATCGCGGACGGACAGATGATTTCCGGGTTCCGGCAGGCCGAGATCGAGGCGTTCCTCGACGGCAAGAAGGCGCTCGCGAATGCCGGCCGCTGATCGCCTCCTGACCCCCACCATCGCGAACGCGCGGCGCATCGCTTCTGCCGTCCGGCAGGTCGGCGCCGCCGCGCAAATCCCAATGCCGGCGGCGGGACCCGAACCGGGCCGTCCAGCCTCGCCGTCGGCCGACAGCGATCCCAATCGATGCCGGCAAGCAGTCCCCGGAGCGGCCCATCTTCACTGGAGCAAGTGCATGTTGAAGACTCTTCGCAGACAAACCGCCGACATCGCCAATGTCGGTATTCCCGTTACCCTCCTCGCGCTGCTCGGAGCCGGCGGGGCTCACGCCTTCTCGGCGCCGGCTGCCGGCGACCTCGGCTACGACATCTACGATATCGTGGTCAATCAAGGGGTCAAAGGCCCGCTCGGCTTCGTCGGCGGCGTCGCGGCCTTCCTGTTCGGCGTGAGCAGGCTCTTCTCGAACATCATGATCGGCATCCCGACCATCGTGGCGGCCGTCTGCCTGATCAAGGCGGACTCGATCCTCCAGACATTCGGAATGGTCATCTGACGGATTGGTCCGCCGCCGCGCCTCGGCGCGGCCGGCGGGCCTCAACGGGCCAGGGCGCATGAGGCGTGCTGGCGGGACAACCCCCGAAGTTCAACCAGCTTCGCAGGGAGGTCACGACGCAAGGAGGAGAAGGCTCGTGGACGAGCGGCTACCCCAATATCTGCACAAACCCGTCCAGATCCTGTGGTTCGGATCGGACGAGTTCGTGCTCGTGATCACGGTGATCTTCGTCGCCGTGATCGTGGGCGGGATGCTCGGTTGGGCGCTCGTCGCGGGTCTTCTCCTTTTCGTTCCCTGGCTCCGCACCAAGCCGCGCGGCTTCATCCCGCACATGGCCTGGCGCTGTGGCCTCGTCCGTTGGTCCAACTATCCGGGTCCGACCCAGACCCGTTTCTACGAATGAGGCGGACCATGTTCGGACGCAAAACCCCCGGCACTCCCCCAAGCGATCCGCTGCTCGGCAAGCCCGGCAGCTATGGCATCCACCGCTACCTGCAGGGGTCGAGCAACCTGTTCGAGGAGAACCGGCTGCTGAAGCTCGCCGTCATCGGCCTGTTCGGTATCACGGCCGTGCTGGGCATGGTGATCTACACTTCCAACCAGAACACCCGGACGGTTATCGTGCCCTTCGGCGCGGGCGGCGATCTCCATGTCACGGGCGGGGAGCCCTCCGAAGCCTATTTGCGCTCGATCACGCGCAATATCGTGTCGCTCTCGGGCACCTACTCGGCCTACTCCGCGGACCGGCAGTTCCAGGAACTGCTGAGCATCACGCACCCCTCCACCTACAACAGCCTGCGCGACAGCCTCAACCGGCTGCTCGACGAACTGGCCAACAACCCGACGCTCTCGATCGCGACCTATATCCGGCCCGATCAGCCCGTGACCTGGACCCGGACCGAGATTCTCGTGCCGGTCGAGAAGGTCCGGGTGATCGGCGGCGTGATCCGCAAATTCCGGGGCAATCTGCGGATACGCTACGTGATCGACAATGGCCGCTTCTGGCTGACCGCCCTTACCGAGGAAAGTTTCGATGCGAACCCCCGTTAAGCGGGCGTTGGCGCTCGCCCTCCTGGCTACGCCATTGCCCTCAATAGCGCAGACCGTCACCGCGCTGCCCGATCAGACCAGCACGATCCGCCTGTCCAATCGCGACATCAACCATGTCGTCTGCGCGGGCGGCGAGATCGAGGACGTCAGGTTCTCGGCCGAAAAGGCGATCGCCGTCGAGCGGGCCGGGTCCGACGCCTGGATCAAGTTCCTCGTCCGCGAGATCGAGGATGCCGGGATGGTGACGCGCAGCTTCGTCACCGTGCCGTCCGAGTTCTTCATCACCTGCAACGGCGCGGTCTATACGCTCTATGCCGAGCCGTCGGATATTCCGGCGCAGACCGTGATGCTCCAGCCCGGCGCTCCCCAGCGCGCCCGCGCCAATGAGGAATTGCTCGGCCCGCTGGTCGAAGAAGAGCGAGCAGTCTCGATCACACTCTCGATGCTCCAGGACCGGATACCGGCGAGCTTCACCAGCGTCGCGCCCCGGTCAGGTCCGATCCGGCTGGCGGCGCTGCCCGGCGCCACGCTGGAGGAACGGCGCCGCATCGAAATCGACGGGTCCGGCCTCTCGGCATCGGAATATCTGGTCTCGGCCGCCGACGGCGCGCAGCTCGACGAACGCGGCTTTCTCGACGGCGCGCTCGGCGCCAACATTTTCGCAATCACGCTGGACCGGGGCAATATCGAGGCCGGGGAAGCCGCGCGGCTGATCGTCGTTCGCCGGGGAGCCGGGCAATGAGCGGCGGGGACTCTCGCGGCAGTCGCGGCTCCCGCGGGCGCGGTCCTGACGATCGCTCGGAGGAACTCGACCTCGCCGGCTATGAGGCGGACCGCCCTCGTCCCGGCGGGCCCCCGCATGGCCCCGCGCTGCTCGATCTCAAGACGCGGTGGCAGACGCTGACGGCCCGTCAGCAGCTGCGGTTGAGGCAGCTTGGCGTTGCCGGCGCGATCGGCGTGCTGGGGCTCGGTCTCTATACGGTGAGCGGCGACAAGACCGAGCAGGCCGCGCCATCGCCCAGCTCGAAGCTCGACATGGGCGCGGGTCTTCGCGGCGACAGCCTCGAGGTCAAACTGCGCGGTGACCTCCAGAAGATCCTCGACGGACAGCAATTGCTCGGCGACCGCGTCACCGCCATCGAGGAAGGCAAGGTCGTTCCCGGTTCCGGCACGCCGCCCCATGCGCTGGACGGCGATCTGCCTCCGGCGATCCCCGGCTCGGTTCCCGATTTTCCCGAACCGCCCGCGACCGGTGACATCGATCCGTCCGTCGCGAAGCCGCCCGCGCCGCCCGCCGCGCCGCCCGCGCCTCCGCCCCCGCCGGTCGAGAAGACCGTGGGCGCGATCGGCGCCGCGACCAGCCCGGTCGCGGCCGCCGATGGGGCACAGGCCGCTAAAAAAAAGACGCGGACCATCTATTTGCCACCTGGTTTCATGAAGGCGCGCCTCCTGACCGGGATCGATGCGCTGGCGAGTCGCGATGCGACCAACAATCCCGAACCGTTGATCGCGCGGGTGCAAGCCCCCGCCGTCCTGCCCAATGACGTCAAAGCCAACCTTGCCGGCTGCTTCGTGATCGGCAACGCCACCGGGTCGCTCGCGAAGGAACGGGTCGAGGTCCAGCTCGTCTCGCTCTCCTGCGTCGACTTCGACGAACGCTCGGTGGTCGACCAGCCCATCAAGGGCTTCTTCGTCGACGGCGATGGCAAGAAGGGGCTTTCGGGGAAGGTCGTGACCCGCGCTGGGGCGGCCCTTGCCCGCGCGTTCATCGCCGGCACCATCACCGGGGTCGCCGATACGGTCCAGAACACCGTCGGCGACGTTTCGACGTCGGCGCTGGGTTCGGTGCGCACGCTCGATGCGGGCGACGCCGCCAAGGCTGGCATCGCCGGCGGCCTGTCGCGATCGTCCGAGAAGCTCACCGATTTCTATCTCGATCTCGCCCGCCAGGCGGGACCGATCGTCGAGGTCGGCGCGGCCAAGGACGTCGTGGTCGTAATCCAGGAGGGCGTCACCCTCGAAATCAAGCCGACCGCCGGAAGCAAGTTCTGATGCGCCGGCCTTTCATCCAACATGGAGTATCGCCCATGCGGCCTCTATCGCCCGCGCGCCGATCGCGCGCCCTCTCCCCGCTTCTTCCGGTCTGCGCTGCCTTCATGCTGAGCGGCTGCGCGACGCTGGGGTCGGTCATGTCGCCCTACAGCGAGAAGTTCAGCTGCAAGAACGACGATCATGGGCAGTGCATCCACCCGGAGAAGGCCTATGCCGATGCCGTTGCGGGCGTCGCGTCGAAGTCCGATCCGGCGGTCACCAGGGACAGGAAACTGCTCAAGGACGGCAAGCCCGCGCGCGGTTCGGGCGGATCAGGCTCGGGCAGAGCGGCATCGGGCGCCTTCGCCGGTTATCGTGACAGCGTCTATCGCGAACTGCAGGGGCTGATCGAGCAGCCGGTCACGCCGATGCTCAAGCCCCCGCGTTCGGTCCGCACGCTGATCCTGCCCTATGCCGATCGGCAGCGGCCCGACCGGCTCTACATGCCGCGCTATGTCTATTCGCTGGTCGAGCGCCCGCAATGGGTGGTCGGCGACTATCTCGTCGTCCCGGTTTCGCCCGCGTCCCGCGCGAGCGTGCTCGAACAGGTCAGGGACCGCCCCGACGATGGCCAGAATGAAGTGGGTCCCCGGCCATGAGCAGCTATCAATCGGGCATGACGCTCGCCCGGCTGCGCCGCAGCGTCGAGCGTGACAGCTATTCCGACTTCCTGCCGCTCGCGGCTTGGGTCGAGGAAGAACAGGCGTTCCTCACCATCGACGATGGCTGGGGATATAGCTGGGAGCTGATCCCGTCCCCCTACATGTTCGCCCACGTCCATGAGGCGCTTTTGGGACTGCTCAACGTCAATTTTCCCGAAGGCACGATCCTCCAGCTTCAGAGTTTCGCCGACCCGCTGATCGACGATGCGCTCGACACTTTTCTCGACCTCAAGACCCGGCCCGATCCGCTGATCCAGGCCTCGGCGCGGCGCACCTTCGACTATCTGCGCGCCGGCACCATGGGCCTCAAGGCTCTCCATGGCATCCCGATCCGCGATTTCCGCACCTTCCTGTCGGTCAAGATGCGCGCGCCGATGGACAGCGACCTCAAGCGCCAGATCGAGGAGCAGCTGGCCAAGCTCGGCATCCGCCCGATGGCGCCGGGCGAGATCATCTCGCTCTATCGCCGCATATTCAACGGCGTTCATGCGCCCGCGCCCGGCGTCTTCACCCAGACCGCCGATGTGCCGTTGCGCCGCCAGATCATTGATGCCGGGCCCGCGCTTCGCTTCGACGGACCGGAAGTATTTCTCGGCGATCAGGTGGCGCGCTGCCTGACGCCCAAGTCGCCGCCTCGCCGGATCACCGCCGAACGCGCCAATCGCCTGACCGGCGGCATGCGCGGGTCGGCCGAGGACAGCGACCAGATCGGTGGGCCTTTCCTCTATACGCTCAATGTCCTCTTCGACCACTCGGCCTTCGAGATCCACAAGCGTGCGCAAATCCTCTCGGCGCAGAAGGCGGCCGGCAGCTTCGCGGTCGAGGTCGGCAAGCAGATTGAGGAGATCGGGTGGATACTGGACGAGGCCGGAAACACCCGGTTCGTCTCGGTGATCCCGACCATGTGGGTATTCGGCCGCGATCGCCATCAGGCCCGCGAGATGGCCGCGCGCGCCAAGCGCCTCTGGGAAAGCGAACCGCTGCCCTGGATGGTCCAGGAGGAAAGCTACCTCAATCCCATCCTGCTGGCGGCAAGCCTGCCCTTCGGCCTGTACCCCGAACGCCGCACGATCGGCATGCTCCAGCGCGATTTCCGCGTACCGGTGCGCGCAGGCGTGCTGATGTCGCCGATCCAGACCGATTTTCGCGGCGGCGGACGGCCTGCGTTGCTCTACGCGGGACGCAAGGGACAGCTTATCACGCTCGACCTCTTCGACACGCGCATCAACAATTACAATTTCATCGTCTCGGCCGAGTCCGGCGCGGGCAAGAGCTTCCTGCTCAACAATCTGTGCCAGCAATATTTCGCGCAAGGATCGCTGATCCGCATCATCGACATCGGCGGCAGCTACAAGAAGCTCTGCACGCTCTGCTCGGGGCGCTATATCGATCTCGGCGAAGAGCATCTCGTCCTCAATCCGTTCGACCTGGGGCTCGCTCTCGACGGCGACGATCGCGAGTCCGCGATCTCGATGGCGGTATCGATCGTCGCGGAGATGGCGAACGCCGCGACCCGCAAGCCCGTCATCACATCCGAATGGAACCTGCTCAAGTCCGCCGTGCAATGGGCCATCGAGAGCGGCCGCGCGGAAGCCGGCATCGATGCGGTGCGCGAGTGGCTCGGCTCCTATCCCGCCAACACCGTCTCCGATCTCGACCGGGTCGACCACCTCGTGCCGACGGCGCGCGAGCTCGCCTTCAACCTGCGTGATTTCGGGTCGAACGGCGCTTACGGCCATTATTTCAACGGTCCCAGCACCTTCGACATCTCGAACGATGAATTCGTGGTGCTCGAACTCGAGCGCCTAAAGGCCATGCCCGACCTGTTCAACGTGGTCGTCATGGTCGTGATCAACGCGGTGACGCAGGAACTCTACCTGTCAGCCCGCGATCGCCCCCGCTTCGTACTCTGCGACGAAGCCGCGCAGTTCATGACCCGCGAAGCGGGCCAGGATCTGTCGCGCCTCGCCGAAGCGATCAGCCAGGGTTATCGCCGCGCCCGCAAATATCGCGGCAGCTTCGGCATTATCCTCCAGTCCATGAACGATCTGCTGCTGTTCGGCGGCACCGGACAGGTGATCCTAGAGAATGCCGCGACGCGTTTCCTCCTTCAGGGATCGACCTATGACAAGGCAGTCGAAAACAAGATCCTCGACTATTCGGGGTTCGTACTCGACCTCCTGAAATCGGTCCGGAACAACAAGCCGAACTATTCGGAAGTCTTCATCGACAGCCCGCTTGGCCTCGGCATCGCCCGGCTCGTCGTCGATCCGTTCAGCTACTGGATCAACACCTCCGCACCCGAGGATGTCGCCGCCTTTGAGGCGCTGGTCCGTGCCGGACGCTCGCCGCTCGAAGCGGTGTGCGATCTCGCCGGCGTCGATCCCGCCGGGATAATCGGCAAGCCCTTCGATGACGCCGCGCCGCTGAAGCTGAGTGCGCTGTCATGACGCGGCGCTCTCCCTCCCCCGACCAGTTGCCGCTGCGGCTCGTGGACGGCGCCGAGGATGATCTCGAACGGATCATTGAGGCGCGCGTGGCGGCGCGCGCGGAAGCCGATGCGCTGCGCTGGCGCTTCCGCCTGGTCGTCATCGAATCGGTGATGATGGGCTCGCTCATCATCGCGGCCGGATTCGCGCTCGATCAGCCGACCGGGCTGGTGCTGCGCGGCGCGGGCCTCGTGGCCGCCGGAGGCTTCCTCACCGGCCTGATCCTCATTGCGCTGAGCGCCGTCACGAGCCGGCTCCTCGCCCGCTGGCGGAGGCGGTCATGACCTCGCGCCCGCTTACCCCCGCGGAGATCCGCCATCTCGGCCTCACCGAGCGCGGGCCCGGCGAGACGCTGCAGGACTATCTGGTGCGGCATCAGGGACAGATGGGCGGCATGATCGGCGTCCTCATGGGCGACCTCGATGCCCTCTATGTACAGCAGGCCAACGAGCGCGCGCGCCATCGCCTCCATATGATCATCCTTGCGAACGCCCAGGCGGGCTTCGCGATGATGGGGTATGCTCTGCTCGATTGGTGCGGGGTTTCCGCGCATGCGACCGCAACGCAGATGGCCGTGATGATCGGGCTCTGCGCGCTGCTGGGCGCGTTCGTCTCCTTCGCTCTTCTGGCGCCGCCAATAGACCCTGGGGCGTGGTTCGGGAGCACGGCGACGGGCATGGCGCCTGTTTTACTGGCTCTTCGACTGGCTCTGGCCGGACGAGGATGCGCCCACGGTCCGGCGCGCGCTCATCGAGGTCGATCCGTCCCGCCCCGAAACCATCGACGCAGCCGTCGGGGAACGCGCGGCGATCCATCTGGAGATGGACACCTTCTTCTGGCGGTCGGGCTGGCTGATCGCCCAGGTCGTGGTCATTGTCGGCGCCTTTTCCTGCGTGCAGATTGCGCGCGGCGTATCGCTCTCCGGCGTTATCGAGGATGCGGCGCTGGTCGCGCTTGCCTGCCTCGTCGTCGGCGGTCTTTTCGTCCTGGCCGCCGATTTCATCAATGTGAGCCTCGCGCGGCTCGGCCGCTGGTGGAGGCGGCGATGAACGGCATCTTCTCCGGCGCGCCCTGCCCGTCATCCATTCGCCTGCTGGTCGGCACGCATCTGCTGCTGATCGTCCAGTCCTCGCTCGTGCTCTGGTCGGCCCCGGACCTCGGCGGCAACCAGGCGCTGATCTGGCTGACGCTGTTGCTCGGCGTCACCGCGTTCATCTGTGCGGTCCGCGGCGAAAGCGCCGCGCCCGCTGTCCCCTGGAGGGAGCGCCGCCGTGGCCGATAGACGATCCCCCCAGGGCTGGCATGTCGTCGCCATCCAGTCCGCGCTCATCGCCGGGTGTCTGGCCGGCGCGCTGATCGTTGCCGGAGCGGCCCGCGCCGACACCTCGACCATCGGCCGCACCTGGTCAATCGCCGAACCCGACGCGATGGCCGAGATCGAAACGCGTGCCGCAAAGCAGTCGCCCAATATGGCGGAAAAGTTCGGGCCGCGCTCGGGCTGGAGCGCCTTGAAGGGGGCGACCCTCGGGGTCGCGGCCAGGGATCGAGTCCGCAGCGTCGTGCCATTCTATACGCTCGATCGGGAAATCCGGCTGCCGGACGGCAAGCTGCTCTATCCGGCGGACTTCACCTTCAACCCGCTGACCTATGTGTCGCTGCCGCAGAAACTGGTGGTCGTGCATCCCCGCGACCTTGGCTGGGCGCTGAGGACCGCCGCACTGACCGACTGGATCATCCTCACCGGCGGCGGCGATGCCAGAGACGATGCGCTGTCGCTCGGCGAGAAGCACGGCCGTGCCCTCTTCATTCTCGAGGAGCGGGTAAAGGATCGGCTCGGTCTCACCGTCGCCCCGGTGGTCGTCCGGCAGGTCGGCCAGAAGCTGGAGCTGACAGAGGTGCGCGTCGATCGCGCTCCCGTACGAAAGGCCATCCCATGAGTCCACTCATCTCGATGCTGCGCACCGGCGCGGCAGCCCTCGCTCTGGCGCTCGTCGCGCCCGCCACGCCCGCACAGGCCTCCAAATGCGAGGCCGGGACGGTGTTTAATCCCATCACCAAGGTGCGCTGGACGTGTATTTTTCCTATCACCATCGGCGGGGTGCGCGTCGGCTCCTACGACAAATTGGATAAGGAACTCGACGTGCAGTCGGCGTCCAAACCCTTATGCGCCTGTCGCAAGGGCGCGACGTTCATGTTCGGGATCAAGGTCAGTTTCTGGTCGCCCAACCGCATGATCGACGTTGTGACCGAGCCGGGTTGCATGATGGCGCTCGGCGTCGATCTCATGCCGACCGTCGGGAAATTGCAGGGCAGCCAGTCGTCGATCGCCGATGGCACCAACACCACCAAGCTGTTCGCGCAAGCGCACTACTATATCTCGCCGGTCTGGAAGATGCTCGACATGTTCACGGATCTCCCGTGCATCGAGGATGACGGATTCGACGTCGCGATGATCACCGAGGTCCTTCCGACATGGCAGTCGGGGACGCTCGGCGCGATCATTCAGCCTGAAGGCATATTGTTCGGCAATCCCGCCGCCGGTCTTGCCTGCATGGCCGACAGCGCCGCGGCCGCCGCGGGCAAGACGATTGATCCTCTATTCTGGTGCATGGGGTCCTGGGGCGCGACCTATCCGGTGGCCGGGGACATCCACATGGGCGACCGGGTCGAAGCCTGGGCCGGGCTCGCCGCACGCTCGACCTTCATGATGGGCCGTTTGGGCGCTCTCACGATCCACTCGGCGGACGGCTGCTCGTTCAAGCCGCAGCCGATCTGGACCAAGTCCCGCTACAAGCTCCAGATCATGGAGCCCGTCAAGGGCGGGAAATGCGTCAATATCGGGCGGCCAGGCGCGCTCTGGACCAGCGGCAAGCACGCGCCCGGAAAAGACAACGCCCAGTTCATGCTGTTTGAAAAGGCGATCTGCTGCGCGGGGATTTCCACGCCATGATCCAATCGCTTCCCCCAAACCGTGCGCCACGCACGGGTAGCTGCCCCGCTCGTCACGGAACGCTCCCCACCGTGAGCGGGCGCGCGGCAGGAGCGGCGGTGTTCCTTTCCGCCGCCGCTCCCCCCTCGGTCAGCGCGGCCGAAAGCCCCTCGCCGGGGCCGGCAATACCCCCTCCTGGCCCACCCCCGGTGGCGGCCGCGCTGACCATTTTTGAGGGACAGGCCGTCTTCAGGATACTCTCGCCCGGATCCAGCGCGTTCCGGGCGGGAGACGTGCTGCGCTTCGCCTATGGCTCGCGGACCACCCGCGCGAGGACGCCATGGTGAGGCGCGGCATGCTCCTGCTCGCGGCCACTGCTCTGGCGGCGTCTCCTGTGTCGGCCCAGACGGTCGAGGACCGCGCCCGCGCCGCCGCGCAAGCATCCCGCGCGAAGACCTCAGACAGCGATGCGATCCAGCAGAATTACCTGACGCCGGGCCTTGCCGGACAGCCGATTGCGACGGTCGACAACAGCCGGACGTTCAACCCCAACATCGCCTGCCAGAAGACGGCGACGCTGCTCGAACTGATCGCGCAGCCGGCGGCGACCGGCGATATCGGCACGCTGCGGATATCGCGTGACAAGGATCTCGACGGCACGGTCGACCAGACATTGACCCTGCCGGTGCCGGTATCGGGCATTTGCGCCAATGGCGTCGTCTCCTGTCAGCCCGGCACCTGGAACCAATGCAAGAGCTTCAGATGGGACGTCGCGTCAGGCGGCGATCTGAAGCTCACGCAAGTCGACCTGACCGATCTCGCCGGCTGCTACTGCGTCAACAACAGCTGCGGCAGCAATCTCGTCTGGGGCAACATGGCCTCGGTGCTGAAGGATTTGGGCGGCGGCGTCATCGGCGCGCTCACCACGGCCGATCCCCGTATCGGCGTCGCGCAGGCGGTGATCGACGGCCCGGCCATCCGCTATACCGGCGCGCAAAGCACGGCCTGCTCGCCCGACCTCGCGCTCCCGCAGACGGCCTATCGCGCCAGTCCCGCCTCGATCCAGGGCGATGCCGCGAGCGTCGCCGCATCGAACAGCATCTTCCAGGCGCTCAAAGGCTCGCCCGCCGGCGTCGGCAAGGCCGAGCAAATCCGATCCTGCACGATTACGCGGGAGGTGTCGTTGAACGCCGTCAAGGCGGACGATGTGATCGCGCATCTCGGCGGCGCCTATGCGACTTATGCGCCCGCCCCCGACCAGCTCACATTCCAGATGGGCTCGCCGCGCGACGACAGCCTGCGAGGCGGGAGCTGTCGCATCTTCGAGTTTTCCATGCGGCTGCGGGTCGATGATCCCGATCGCCTCGCGCAGTTCCGGCTCACGCACTATTTCTTCGACGACTGGCTCCAGCTTCGCATAGACGGCGAGCTCGTGCTGTCCAATCCGGCGAACTGGACCGGCACCGGCTTGCCGCCCGGCAAGTGCGAGCGAAAGCGGACCTGGTACGCCTACCCCAATCTCGATTTGAAGCCATGGCTGACGCGAGGTGAGCATGTCATTTCCATGCGCATCGCGGTCGGCGGTGAAGGAGAGGCCTTCGCACAGTTCGATGCGGCGCTCGACCTCAGCTGCAACCCGACCGAGCGGATCGTCGACCTGTGCGCGGGCTATGCCGGCGACGCCAATTGTGCGCTTCATAACGAAAGCGTCGATGGCGTCGAGACGTTCCGCAACGGCGTCGGCACCGGCCTTACGCCCCTCCCCCAGACACGCCTGTGCGAGAGCGGCGCCTGTTCGCTCCGTCTCGCGCGGCCGTGGTTCGAGCGGCAGCGGCGCTACCGCTGCACCGTCGATACCGGATCGATGCCGGAACCGGATCTGAGCCGCGGCGCCTATATCATCGACCATTCGACCGAGACCCTGCTGAGCGATCGGGTCAGGACAGCCGATGGCGGCTACTCCACCTCGTTGCGCCCCTTCGCGCTGCCCGATCGCGGCTCAGTTCCGACCTGCGAGCCGGTCTGCAAGACCCGCGCGCCCGCGCGCAACACAGCGGCGGCGATCGACGGGGTGGTCGGCACGAAACAGAATGCGCCCACAGGCATGGACACTTTCTACCATGCCTGCACGGCGGCAAGCGGCGGCGACGTCTGCCCTGTAGGTCCGGGCGAGGAGATCGTCTCGCCTTGCGGCTGTCTCGACGATTTTCCTGAAGCCGTCGTCATGATGCAGACCGTGCGTCTCGGCGGGGCCGATATGGTCTGCACGGGAGAAGTGCGATGATCGGGCGCCTTCTTCCCTGGCCGAAGCGCGCGGCGCTGCTTGCGCTCGGCCTGTCCGGCTTTCTGCTCGCGGGGCACGTCACCCCGGCACAGGCGCAAACGCTCCCCGTATGCGCGGTCGATCGCGACGGCAATGGCGATGCCGGCGACCCCGGCGAGGTCGCAAGCTGCACGGCGATGGCCGACGACGAATGGCTCTGCCCGATCCAGCAAGTGATGTGTGTGGCCGATGCCGAGGGCGCGTATAGCTGCCCGCTCGGCAGTCAGCACCCATGCCTGACGCCGGTCGGCGGCGGCACGCCGATGTGCTCGCCCAATACCTGCACTGGCAGCGACGGCGCCGGAATTGAGGACGATCCCACCGTCGACGACCCCGGCGCGCCTGCCGATGGCGAAGTCGACGCCGAAGGGCATTGCCTGGGCAATATCGAGATCTTCGCCGGACGCGCGGTGCGCTGCCGCCCGGCGGGCCTCAAGACCACCTTTTCCAACTGCTGCAAGGACAAGGGCAAGATCGTGAAGGACGGGATGGGCTCGTCTATCTCGTCGATCGGCACCAAGATCGCGGTGGCCAAGGGCGTGTTCACCGGCATGAAGGCAGCCTATGGCGCGTTCAAGGCGGGCGCGACAGCCGGCCAGGCCGCGAGCTCTGGCGCGAACGCGATCATCGCCGGGATCGATCCGACCTCGATCGCCATCAGTCTCGCTATCAACTTCATGATGGACTTCCTTTTGTCCGGCTGTGACCAGCAGGACATGGAAGTGGGCATGCTGCGCGGGTCGGGCATGTGCCACGAAGTCGGGACCTATTGCAGTTCCAGGATCCTCGGCATCTGCGTGCAGAAATCCAAGGGTCACTGCTGCTTCAACACCAAATTGGGCCGCATCATCCAGGAGCAGGGTCGTCCACAACTGAAGTCGTTCAACGGGCTTGGCTGGGGCACGCCGAAAACCCCCTATTGCCGCGGCTTCACCCCCGAAGAGTTCCAGGCGCTGGATTTTTCCAAAATGGACCTTTCCGAATATTACTCCGAGATCGAGGCCCGCGCCCAGGCCGACATCCAGATCGACATGAAGGACAAGATCGATGCCTATATGCGGGTTATCGGCCAGTAACGCGCGCGTCCTCACCGCGCTCGCCCTGCTGCTTCCTCACTCCGCGCCGTCGCACGCGCAGGACGCCGTGCCGCCGGTGAACGCCAGGGAACGCGTGCAAGAGCAAGGCGACGCGGCGATGGAACGGCTCGAGCACGCCACCGCCGCACGAAAGCAGGAAGCCGAAGCGCGCGGACCCACGGCCCTCCCCACGCCCTCGCCTGAAACCCGCCGCCGTGCCTTCGAGGGTCTGCGCAAACGCGCTCCGTCGCCAGCGATGGATGCACGCGCCCGGACCGCACTCGACAAGGGCAAAGACGCGATGGCCGCTGAGCGCGACACCATGGCCAGACGGCTCGGCCAGGCGCTCGGTCTCGAAGCACCCGACATGGAGGCGGTGGCCGGTATCACCACGCCTCCGCACGCCAAGGGCTGGGTGCCGGTGCTGTTCGTCTCGTCATCGATGCCGGTGACGACATTGCGTACTTATGCCGGGCAGCTCGAACGGGTCGGCGGCGTGCTGGCGTTCCGGGGAATGCCGGGCGGCCTCACCAAGGTTGCGCCGATGGCGAAACTTTCGGCGGAAATCCTGCGCCATGATCCGGGATGCGAAGGCCCGGCCTGCGCGATGCGCGACGTGCAACTGATCGTCGATCCGCTGATTTTCCGCCAGCACGGCGTCACCCGCGTTCCCGCGCTCGCCATGGTGCCCGGCGATCCGGCGCTGCCCTATTGCGAGCGCGAGGATGATGCCCCGCGCGCCGCGCATGTCATCTACGGCGACGCGGCGCTTTCCGGACTTCTCGAAGAATATGCCCGCCTCGGCGGCGACAAGGAGGTCAGCGATGCTCAGACTCGCCTTCAGGGCCGCTAGATCCGGCTGGGCCGAATTGAAGCTGCTGCCGCTCAAGGCCGCGGTCGCGCTCGGAGGTTCCGGCCTCGGCCAGCCACCCCGACCCGATCAATTGTGGAAGGCGTTCGGGATCGTCCTGCCGGTCGGCCTCCTGACCTGGTGGGCCATTCCCCAGGCGACCATCGTGATGAGCCCGTCGATCGACGCCTGGCTCGTCCGCAAGGCGCCGGGACCGATCGAGCGCGGCGATTTCGTATCGTTTACCCTGTCGCATCCGCTCGCCGGTCCCAAGCCGGTCGATGTCACGAAGATGGCGCTGTGCCTGCCGGGCGACCGCATCGACTGGATCGAGAAGCCGTCGTCTGCATCTGGTCCCATGCATCCCGGCGAATGGGATGGCTGGTACTATTGCAACGGCAAGCTGCTCGGCATCAGCAAGCCCTATGGGCACAATGGCCAGAAGCTTGACCATTGGCGGCCGTTCTATCCGACGATCCCGCCGGGCATGATCTATGTCGGATCGTCGCACGCCAGCGGGTTCGACAGCCGCTACTACGGCCCCGTCGAGATCGAACGGCTGAAGCGGATGGAGAAGCTGCTGTGATCCGCGTCGCCCTCCTCATCGTGGCGGTGCTCCTGCCGATCCTGCCTGTCCATGCGCAGACCGGCGATCAGCGCACCGGTTACTGGTGGTATCAGGCGCCGCCCAAACCCGCCGACGATGAACCCGATCCCGACCCCCTCAAAAAGCCGGTGATCCCGCCGATGGTCGAGCTGGCGACATGGACGCCGCCCAAGATCAGGAAGCTGATCGAGGAGCAGCGCGACTACGCGGCGACCGTGCTGACGGTCGATGCGGTCGCGGATTTCTGGCGCCTGCAGGACTTCGCCCGGCGCAAGGCCCGCGCCTTCGCCGGCGTCACCCAGATCGCCATGCTGCAAAATCCCGAACTCAACGCCAAATCGGCGAACCCGATGGTCGGCGAGGCGCGCGATCAGCTCTCCGCGCAGAAGGATCAGGTCCGCCGCCAATATCTGCGCAGCCGCGCCAATGAGTTTGCGTTGGTGATGTTCTCGCGTTCGACCTGCGGCTATTGCCGGGTCCAGTGGCCGATCGTCCAGCGCTTCCAGGACGAGATGGGCTGGCAGGTCACGCTGCAGGATATCGACCGCAAGCCCGAACTCGCCCAGCGCTTCGGGGTCGAGGTCACGCCGACCACGATGGTGATCCGGCGGGGAAGTCAGCAGCGCATGGTGATCGCGAGCGGGGTCGAGGCTTATCCCAACCTCATCCAGATGGCCTATCAGGCCGTGCGCCTGCTCGCGGGCGATATCCGGCCCGAACAGTTCCTGACCGGCGCGGGCGAGGAAGACGGGTTCTTCGACGCATTGGCGAACGGGCCGGTGTCGGCCACCGATCCGCGTGTCCTCGGCGGCGATCTGGTGGACGTTCGCATGGGACCCCGGCCATGATCCGCTTCGCCCCCATCGTGCTTGTGGCGCTGGTCATGGCGAGTGCGCCTGTTCAAGCGCAGGCGCCGACGCGCGAACAGGCGATGCGCGCGGCGATCCACCCGGTCGCCACCGACGCGGAGATGCGCCAGTGGCTCGCCCGCGTCCCGATGACCCGCGACTGGCCGCCCGACTTCGCTGAAACCATGAAAGGCCAGGCTTCCGCGTTCATCGTCGAGATGAGCACGGCGCCAGGTTGCATCCCCTGCGCCGATCTCTGGACCCGGCTTGGAACCCTGGGACAACGCTATGGCTGGAAAGTCCGCACCATCGGCAGCCAGGAAGCGATGCTGCGCTCCGGGCGTCTCGGCCTACCCTGGGTGGGGCATCCCGTGGCCTGGGTCCGCCCTGTTGCCGATCAGGGTCGCATCATTCCCGTCGCAATCGGCACTGATCATGCGCCCAACCTCGCGCGCAATCTCTATCTCGCCGCCAAAATGCTGACCGGGGTGAAACCCGCTGTCGGTGTGCGCGGCATGGCCAAGTTTACCGGGATCGTGGCCGCGCCCACGCCTCCATCCTCCAACAGGGCAAGGAACTGACATGGGGAGCCAGACCCTCGCCCGCGCAAACGAAAGCTGCCCGCCATGGCAAACCCGCGCCGCCGCCTGACCCTGCTCGCCGTGCCTCTGCTGGCAGCCTGTTCCTTCGCCACGCCCGCATCCGCGCAAAGCTGGGCCGAGAGCTGGTTCGACAATGTGACCTACACCAGCCCCGGCTCCTTCGAGGACCAGACCCGCGGCTATATCACCGCGGGCGGCATGTCGGGCCGGATCGACGTCCATAACGACTATCTCATGTCGGTCACGCTGCCCAAGGTCCGCGCGGGCTGCGGTGGCATCGACATGTTTTTGGGCGGAATGAGCTTCCTCGATCCCGACTATCTCGTCCAGAAGCTCGAGAGCATCCTTCAGGCTGCCCCGGCGGTGGCCTTCCAGTACCTGCTGGAAACGCTGGACGAAAAAATGGGCAACATCATCTCGAAGATGGAGGCGGCGACCAATTTCCTGAACTCAATCCAGGTCAACGATTGCCGGCTCGCGAACCGCATGGTCCAGATCGCCCGGGGCGACGACAATATGTCGGGCATCATCGAGGAGATGACCGGCTACAAGAGCGTCCGCGAGGGCTTCTCCAAGAGCTATCAGCAGAGCCGCGAGAAGATCCAGGCGAACCAGGGCAATCCGACCGAGGACCTGCGCGACGCGCTGGAAAACTGCCCGGCCGAGGTCACCGACATCTTCAAGACGGGCTCGCTCCTCGCCCATGCCGCCGCGCGTGTCGGCGCGTCCGACTGGGCCGGCGTCATGCGCGCCCGCGTCGGCGACGTCTATATGCGCTGGGACCCGGCGGACAAGGTTCCGCTGTTCACGGCCATCCCCGCCTGCGCACGGCAGGACACCGAGAGCGTCGACGATTTCCTGACCGGCAAGGTCCAGACCCGCGCGATCGCGGTGCCCCCGAGCTCGGCCGATTGCTCGACCGACGGCAGCGGCAAGGGCGCGCTGGTGCTCGCGCGCGGCCGAATGGAATCGATCGCGGTCAAGATCCGCACGCGCGCTGCGCTGACGGCGGAGGAACGCCAGTTCGTCGCCAATGTGCGGACCTTGCCGGTGTACCGTCTGCTCGAATGGGGTGTGCGCCAGGGGCTGGTCGAGAGCGTGATCGGCGACACCGACGAACTCGTCGCGTTGACGCTCGCCTACCAGATGCTCAACGACCTCACGCGGAGCATCGATTTTGCCGTGTCGAATGCCGAGCGCGGCGTGACCGCCGCCGGTGCGGCCGATGCCGGCAGCGCCAGGATCTGTCAGACCCGCATCCTCGCCAAGGGCATCGAGCAATTGAGCGGGCTGCGCGACGAGGTGCTGCGCCAGCGCGCGCAGATGCGCCAGTCCTACATGGCCGCGCTCAACCAGGCGAACCTGTCGGCCAACTATGCCGGGGTCGTAAGGCAGCGCGACCGTGATGCGCGCGACGCTGCCGGCGCCGCCGCCAATCGCAATCGCTGACGGAGGGCCGTATCATGCACCGCCTGGTTCGCGCGCTCTCGGTCCTGATCGCTCTCTTCGCGGCCAGTCCCGCGCTGGCGATCGATGCGAGTTTCCACACCTATGACGGCTTTGCCGAGACTGTGGATGCCTTCCGCCTCGTCTCGATGATCTTCGGCGACTCGCGTTACGAGACATTGCTGCTGATCGTCGCGGTGGTGGGTATCGCGGTCGGCGTCCTGCTCGCGAGCATCCGCGGGCAAGGCATGGGCATCGTCGCATTTGGTTTCCAGATGCTGATCGGCGTCGGGCTGTTCGTCGGCCTGGTCGCGACCACCGGCACGGTCCATGTCTATGACCGCGTCCGTAACGCCTATCAGCCGGTGGGCGACGTTCCCAACTTGATCGTGCTGGTTGCGGGCATGACCAATATGATGGAACGCGCGCTCGCCGAGGTAATCGACGACAACACCACCGATCCCCATGCCAAGCTGGAATTTGGCGCGGGCGGCCACAGCTTCGACCTGTTCCTCAATGCCGCGTCTCCGCGCGGGCCGATGACGGACACGTTCCTCGACGCGACGATCAAGGACTATGTCCGGCAATGCTATCCGGTCGCGCGGGTCTCGCCCGCCTATGGGGTCGACGACGATCAGCTGTTCCGGACAGCGACCGATCTGCCCGCCGCCTTTGCGGCGATGGCGGGGCCAGCGACGTTCAGCACGGTGTTTTCCGCGACCGACAAGGGCGGCACGACGGTGAGTTGCAATGAGGCGTGGGAGCATATCTCGACGCGCCTTTCGGAGCCCGCGCTGTTCGACAACTACGTCGCGCAGGTCTGTACCCGCACCGGCTACGACATCGGCAACGCGACACAGCTTCAGCGCTGCCGGTCCAACATCGGCGAACTTGGCCAGATGATGATGGATACGCCGCTCTCGCTCCAGCAGTTCCTGACAAACGTCATGCTCGGCAGTACGGTGGGCGATGTGCTGTTCGAGGATAGTCCGGCAACGGCCGCGCGTGTCATGGCCAATCGCGCAGTCGTCTCGTCCGGCCTCGCCACCATGTCCACGGCAAACGAGTGGATGCCGACCATCAGGGCCACGGTGTTCGGCATCATGCTGTTCATGATGCCCGTCGCGCTGCTGTTCATCCTGACCCCGATCAACCTGCGCGTCGCCAGCTTCGCCCTCGGCCTGTTCGTGTTCGTGGCGCTCTGGGGCGTGATCGACGCTGGCATCTATCAGCTGACCCTTGGCCGCGCGACCGATGTGCTGGCCGAGATGCGCGCCAACCATGTCGCGGCCAATGCCTGGATGCTGGCGCCCTCGTCCGCGATGAAGGCACTCGCCATCTTCGGAAGTTTCCGTACCGCGTCCGCGGGCCTCGCCGGGGCCTTCGTGTTCACCGTGTTCCGCTTCTCGGGCAATGTGTTCACCTCCTTCACATCCGGCGCATTGGGGGTGCAGGGCCAGGGCACGGCGGCGGCCGCGCCGCTTGCCACCAACGAAGGCTATGCCGGCGCGCTCGAAGCGCAGGCGGGGGCCGCGGGCACGATGGCGCGCCGGGGCGCGGCCTCGAACTTCGGGGACTTCGGTGAACGCTCGACCTTCGGCGCCAATCGGGCGTTCGGTGCGGCGAGCAGCGTGCTCGGCGAACATGGCGGCGGCGCCAACGGGACGGCAGCATTCGGCATGGGCAAGCTCGATGCGGCGCGCGAGCTGGGCGGACTCTCCCCTGCCCTCACCGGGCGCAGCCTCACCGATCCCGCGACCGTGCGCGCCGTGCGCGACAATGCCGTGACCGGCGCGATCCATAATTTTGCCGAGAAGGATGCGCTGCGCAGCCTTGGCACCGGCTATTTTGGCGAGGGGCAGTCCGGGGAGCGCGCCTTCGCCGCCTTCGCGCAGAAGATGGTCCAGTGGAAAGCGTTCGGGGATAGCCGCGCCTATGACATGATGCTGTCCGGTGCGCAGCGGCATTTTGAGAGGAGCGGCTATGACCAGAAGGATGCGGCGCTCAAGGCCTCGACGGTGATCGCGCAGGCATCGGCCGATCCGACCTTCGCCAAGCTGATCGCCAATACCTTCGACCAGGAACAGATGCTGCGCAACGACCTTACCGGCGCTCAGATCCAGGCCGGCGCGATGGAAGGCCGGCGCGACTTTGCGGGTGATAATGTAAGGGGGATCGAGCGCGGCAATGTCGCGACCGAGCAAGCGCACCGGACCGGCAGCAATGAGGGCCAGCGCAACGCCTCCGCCATGCTCGGCCTTCCCGTTCAGGAAATCTCCCGCCGCATCGCCTTCATCAACGCCCTCTCGGGCGAAGCCCGCTCCACCGCCATTTCCCAACTCTCCCGCGCAACCGACAGAAACGAAGCTCAGGTCATGCGAGCGCTCGAAACCTACAATGCCGCCGTGCAGGTCGGCACCGCTGACGGTGCGACTGCCGAAGCGGCGCGCGAGGGCACCAGCGTCTATGACCGCACCCGCGAAGCGGCGGGCTACGACTTCGCTGAACGGTCGGGCAAGCTGGACGCCCAGCGCGAGGTCAGTCACGACGGCACGCGCTCGGCCGCCCGGATCGGCGAGCAGCGGCGGCAAGCCGACAATGCCGGCTTTGCTGAAGGCGCGGCTGCCGCGGGCATGTCGGTACGCCAGGCCGCGAAGCTCGACAGCTTCATCCGCACGCTCAGCCAGGGTGCCGGCAATCAGGTCGATATGGCCGAAGGCGGCGCGGCAGGCATTGTCGATCGCGCCCGCAATGAACGGATGACGCGGATCGTCGACAATGAGCGCCTGACCCGCATGCAGAAGCTGCTGGCCGATCATGGTGTCGACATGTCGAAACGCGAGATCGCCATGGCGCAGAATGGTGATCTCAGCCTCAATCTGACACCAGAAACGGCGGCGCAGATGTGGCGCGGCGGCCTCATCAACGAAAGCCAGCTCGGGGCGGTCGCCAATGGCGGTCGGGCAAGGTTCTCGTTCGCCGACAATGATGTGCTGGTTTCGAGCTCGGTCGGGTTCCAGCAATCCGCGCGCAACGACACCTCAACGCGGTTCGAGGCGGGCAAGCAAGCAGGCCCTGATACGATCGAGCACTTCCTCAGCAGCGGCGAGCAAGGCCAGGCAATGATGCAGAACTGGCTGCGGGGCGGGTTCGAGATGGACCGGCATGGTAACTGGCGCTTGAACCCGCAGGTGGCCGACACGCTCACCCGCGATGTGCAGGCGATCATCGCACAGACCGGGTGGCAGCGCGGGCTCTCGCGATCCGCAGCAGACCAGACTACGATGGGGACTGCCATTGGCGCTCACGTTGGCGGGAGTGTCGACACCCAAAAGGCTGAAGCGATAGGCGGACGAGGCCTACCTGCAGAGAAAGGCAAGCAAGCGGGTCGAGGACAGTCGCCCCAGAAGACCACATCCACGTCGGGGCGTGCCGGCGGTAGTCTTGGGTTTGAGAGCCGCGATCTTGGAAGCACAAGCGAGACGGCGCAGTCGTCGATCGACATCGTCAACTACGATGTGCGCGAAGCGATTGCCACTGCAGAACGTGCCGCGGCAAGATCCAGCGATCCAGCAGCGACCTTCTCACGCGAGCTATCTGATCGCATCCTTGGTCCGAACGGAATGCGCAGCCGCTACCTGCAAGATGCGGATTCCGGGCGCGCGACGTTCGATATCACCGGCCCACTCACCTCGATCGAACAGAATTCTGTCTTGAAAAGCGGGCGATTTTCGACTGACCTAGATAACAGCCTTGGCGATGGAGATAGCAGCTTTAAGAAGCGCTAATGCTTCAAGAAGTGATTAGGGTGGTGAATGCTCAAGGGGTTTCCAATCCATAATGGACCGGACCTTGGGTCGAAGATATCAGTGCCCGCACGGAGATCTTCCATTGCCCGATCATTCTCCTCACGCATTCTTTTGACAGCTCTGGCCGCGGCCTCGTCGGATAGCGGAATTCCGTCCCCCTCTTTTGGAAACTGCGCGAGCCAATGCTGCACATAGCCGACCCCGAGCACCATGAACGCCGTCATCGGGAAAAACAGGAGGTTGAGAAAACCGGCCGCTGCACTGTCGTAGAATGCCTCAAGCGGTGCGATCCTGGTCGATGCGGCCATGCCGATCCACCAGACGGGAATTGCCACCCACCACAGCTTTGCGTACCACGGACGCCAGAGCCAATCGGCAGGTTTCAGCCGAGGCGATGCCGGTTCGGGCGCTTGAATATGGGCGGCGTTGTTCATCGCTACATCCTCACCGAGGGACTATAGCGGATTTCTCCTCGAAAGCCACACCCGCTACCATCCGATATTGTCTTTTCTGTCCGATTGCCTTATGTTTGAGACAGAAAGGACGGTCATGGCAAGCACGACTCCCATTTCGGCGCCAACCGGGCGCGACATTGCAAGCGGAGACACGCTTCGGCGCAAGGCGCTCGAGAAGCTGACGCTCGCGATCGCCAGAGCGGTCGAGGCGGCGAGCGACGACACGCTGGCGGATATCGTCGGATCGGAAGATCTTCGCCATGCGCTGGCCATCGCGCCGCGCGACATTGCCCCGGAGTCTCCTGCGGACCTCGAGGCCATCAGGAAGTCCCGAGAACGCACGACGCGGTTCCGTGAGGACATGGCGCAGCGCGCGGGCGGAATGTACAACCGCGATCATGTCGCCGCGATGCTGGGGGTAAGTCCGGCCGCAATCGAAAAGCAGCGCCAGCGGCGCCAGGTTCTCGGCGTTCCCTATGGCTCCGTGATCCGATATCCGGCAGCGCAGTTCGCCGACGGCGCGGCGGTGCCCCACCTGAAGCGCGTTCTGGAAGCCCTCGGTGATACCGATCCATGGGAGCAGATCATGCTTCTGACGACGCCCGTCGAAGGCTTTGGCGACGGCAGCCAGACCTTGCTGGAACTGCTGAAAGGCAAGCCGGGCCAGGATGATCTTCGCCAGATTATCGCTCTGGCATCGGCATGGACGGCCTGAACGAACGTGGCCGGCACAACTCTGCGGCGCATCAAGCCGGGTACGCTGCTGCACCGGATTCATCGCCCCGACCACGATCCGATCTTCTTCGGACCCGAAGGCGCGACACCGATGTTTCGGTTCGATGCTCCAGACGGCAGTTACAAGGTGCTTTACGCTGCGCGCTCGCTGGAGACCGCCTTTGGCGAGACGCTCGTCCGGTCGCCCGATATTCCTTATGTGACTTCGACGGCCGTGAAAGTGCGAGTGCGCAGCGAACTCGCGGTGACGCGGTTGTTGAAGCTTTATCCGCTTATTGATGCGGGTGTCTCGGCGCGCGGGCTGTCATTCACCGATCTGCATGGAGACGCCTATGCCAAGACGCAGGAGGTCAGCGCGTGGGTCCACGGTAACACATCGGCCGATGGCATTCTCTATACCTCGCGGTTCGACAACCAGCACTGCGTTGCCCTGTTCGATCGGGCGATCGACGCCGTCGTGACGACGCCTGCAAGCAAGCTCGCGATTTCTCCCGCCGAAGCGACGGCTCTGTCCGAGCATTTCGGCAAGGCATATGTCGAGCCGTAAGCCATCTGAAGTTAACCTCTGATCTTCTACGCAGACATCCGCTTCTGTCATCGCGCCTCAAACTTGCGTTCGACCCCTTGCCCTCCAATCTCCCTTCCGTTGCTCTCCACCCTCCCCAACCAACCACCACGCTTCCGCGCTGTTCGCTGCAAACAGGTCGACCCAGGGGGGCCTGTCTGGGCCTATCCCGAAACCAATTTGCTTCTTGAGCGCGAAGACCAATTCCTGCTGCTTCCCGGCGCCCAACTGGGCTAGCTTGCGTTGCGTCCACATACCACGGGCAGATGTTGGGCCTCGACGTTGCCTGTGAGCGTCCAGTTCAGTTCGCCGTGCGGAAGTTCTCGGCTCGCTGTCATCGAACCTCCAGCGAACCATCGGGAGGAATTGATAACGCCTGAGGCGCTCAACTGGTAGGTACGCTCTCCTCCTCCTCCTTGTGCACCATCTGGAATTTGCCATGGCGGCTCGCACACTAACCGCACCGACGTTGAAATTAGAGACATGGAAGGGGATGTTCATCATTTCTTCCGTTTCTCCTTGCGGCGCGGGCGAAGCCCGGCCTCAACCACAATCTGGTCGTTTCGGAGGTTCTGCGCGTCGATGAGCGCTTTAGCGACAAGCGCTGGCCGCTTGTAGACGCCGTAGCGCTGCTTAGCGCGGGACACGAAATAGCGAACCGTAGACTCGCCAAGACCGAGTATCTGGCTGATCTCCCAATCGCTCTTGCCAAGCGCGACCAGCCCTGTGCATTGCGCTTCACGGCGCGTGAGCTTGGGAACATCGCTGCCCCGTGAGGGGTGGTGGAGCCTAAGGCCGGCCTTGAAGCCGAAGGTCGCGATGATATGAAGCGATGTCATTAGCGATGGCGAAACCGCGACCGGCTCCGTGCGTGCAAAGGTGCAGGACGCATGCGATCCGCCCGGTATCTGGAGTGGCACGGTTACGCCGTCGATGATGCCATATCGCTGTGCCTTATCGAACAGAGCCGACTGCTTCTCAGTGAGTTCGACGTAATCAGGAATCTCGTTCCAACTGAACGGGTGGTCCAGCAACTGGCTCACCTCATAGACTGGATCGATGATATAGGCATGGTTCTCAATATAGAATCGAACAAAATCTGCCGGATAGTTGGTGATGATCAACGCTCGTTCGATCAAGCGTGGAAGTCCGCCGTGCTGGATCATCGCCACATAGGAGAAACCCATTTTCCGGGCGGCATTGGCCAGACTGTCGCGCAGAGCTTCCTTTGAAGAGGCCGCACTGAAGCACGAAAGCGTCTCGCGTAGCCTAGCATCTACATACATGGGCCCCTCCTTGCGGGCGAGCGGATACTCCGGCCTTTCGCCGATGTTGGTGATCAATTGGTCATCCCGTTCTACAGCTCAGCGCAAAGACTATCGTCCCAGACCTGGGAAATGCGGTTATCTCCCGAGGGCCACGGTACGATTCTAATGGATACCGCACCGTGGATCACTTGTTGGATGTCCTGCTGACTGAGGAAGGTTGGATCTATCTGATCCTTGATGATGCGACGATCCAGAGCGTTACCTGCTGGTGGAGGCGATAAACCGAACCTCGACGTTCGCGCTTTTGGAAATGGGCGAGAATAGTACCCGATTGATTGTAGCGCACCTGAATGGCACCGAAGGTCGCACAGTATCGTATCGCAGCTATGCGCCCATAACGCACATAGGGAACGGTCGGTTATGCAACACATCATTCGATCAAAGGAGTGACTGGAGATTAATCCTGGAGTTCCTCCCGCCAATATAGCCGCATCGGATTGGTGACGAGCAGCTTCTGCTGCAATTCCGTCGTCGGCGCGATGCGCGGGATCATGTCGACCAGCGCGCCGTCGTCGGGAATGGCGTTCTGCATATTGGGATGCGGCCAGTCGGTGCCCCACAGCACACGGTCCTGATAATCCGCCACCAGCGGCGCG
>Ga0180222_1000778_pt1 | contig 40799 bp, 36 predicted proteins | sample eDN5th37CKraftOP_FD_151336 | JGI IMG/M metagenome (GOLD analysis project Ga0180222, IMG submission 151336) | Enriched Organic Plus compost microbial communities from Emeryville, California, USA - eDNA 5th pass 37_C Kraft OP (version 2) (version 2) ...
TCGATATTCACAGCATCCTGCACGTCGGCCTGGCGAGGTCATCGCGAGGAACGATAGATTCATTCCGGGGAAGGAACCCAATCGCTGCTTGCGACATTGTTGGTATCAAACTCGAGCGGCGTCCTGCATGGCAGTGGCGTCGTGAGGGGAGCGCCGCAGCAGCATACAGGGTTCAGTTATAAGCCGCTCAATGCCTGCCATGCGATCAGAACCGGGGTCTTACATGACGGACATAAGTTGCTGGGCGGAACGGCCCGTTGCCTTCCTGCTGCGTTACATTGCCAAGCGCCGCATCTCACATGCGATTATTTTGTGCACCGTGATCATGGCGGTGACATTCTCGATCAGCACACAATATGGCGTGAAGCTGCTGGTTGACGCGCTCGGTGGAACTGACCGGAGCGGAACCGCGCCCTGGATCGCTTTCGGAATTGTCGTCGGCTTGATCGCGGCCGATAATTTTTGCTGGCGTATAGCGAGCTGGATTGCGAGTTACACTTTTGTGAACGTGACGGGAGATTTGCGGCGCGACCTTTTCCGGCATCTCACGCAACACGCCCAGAGTTTCTTCACGGAACGGCAGCCGGGCGTTCTGACGAGCCGGATCACCGCGACGTCCAATGCGGTGTTCACGGTCGAGAACATGTTCATGTGGAATGTGCTGCCGCCCTGTCTTGCGACCTTCGGCGCGATCGCCTTCCTCGCCACCGTCAACGTGACGATGGCGGCCGTCCTGATCGTTATCGCCGCCATCATTCTGGTGATCATGTTCCGGTTTGCGGCCGCCGGCACGGCGCTGCATCACGACTTCGCGCAGAAAGCCGCCGCCGTCGATGGCGAGATGCTCGACGTGGTCGGCAACATGGCGCTGGTGAAGGCATTTGGCGGTCTTCGCCGCGAGCACACGCGTTTTGACGGAGTCGTCGATCGCGAGCTTCTCGCGCGGCGCAAAAGCCTTCTTTATCTGGAGAAGCTGCGGCTCGGTCATGCCCTGACCGTCGTCGTCCTCACGCTGGGACTGGTCGCATGGGCCCTGCTGCTCTGGCAGCAGGGGAGAGCCAGCGCCGGCGATGTGGTGCTGGTTTGCACGCTCGGCATTTCGGTGCTGAGCGCGACGCGTGACCTGGCGGTCGCGCTCGTCGACGTGACCCAGCATATGGCCCGGCTTTCGGAAGCCTTGCAGACTCTGCTGGTGCCGCATGAACTTCGCGATCAGCCTCACGCCGAGTCGCTGATGCATCAGGACTCCGATATCGAGTTCAGGGAGGTCAGCTTCCGCTATCCTGGCGGGCGGCAGGTATTTCAGGGTTTCAACCTGTCGATCAAACCGGGAGAACGTGTCGGCCTGATCGGGCCGTCCGGCAGCGGGAAGTCGACATTGTTTGCATTGCTTCAACGCTTCTACGATGTAGACGATGGATGCATTCTGCTCAACGGCAGGAAGATTACCGACGTCACGCAGGAGAGCCTGCGCGATGCGATCGCAAGCGTGCCGCAGGATACGACACTGTTCAACAGAACCCTGATGGAAAATATTCGCTATGGCCGCCCCGATGCGACCGACGACGAGGTCTGGCAGGCGGCACTTGCCGCGCGTTGCGGGCCTTTCATCGACACCCTGCCGCACGGCATGCAGACAGTGGTCGGCGACCGCGGACTACGGCTGTCGGGCGGCCAGCGGCAGCGCATCTCCATCGCCCGCGCGTTTCTCAAGAACGCGCCGATCCTGCTTCTGGACGAGGCTACATCGGCGCTCGACACTGAATCGGAAGAAGCGATCCGCGACGCGCTTGAGCGCTTGATGGAAGGACGCACCGTCATCGCAATCGCTCACCGCCTGTCCACCCTGCGGAGCTTCAGCCGCATCATCGTGCTGAGCGGCGGGCAGATGATCGAGGACGGAGCGCCGGACATTCTCCTGTCACGCGGCGGCCACTACCGTCGCCTGATTCAGAAGGAGACAACGAGACTGGCGACCGCGGCAGCATGAAACGCTTGCGCGCCTGTTGTCTTTGAAAGGCGGGCTCACCAAGGCCGGACGCACCATGCCTCCGGCGCGCATTTCAGGGAGCATGACCCGGATTGCTTCCCCGCAGGCCGATCGGGGCGTTGATATCGAGATTGGCCAATTCATATCCACGGCGAAAATCCACGACGTGCTTGTCCATCCAGGCCCGTGCTTCGGCTTTGTCATGAACGCGGAGCGCCTGCAAAATCTTCTCATGGGCGAAAACCAGTCGCTCGCCGGCGTTCAGACGCGAGAATACCTGAAGAAAGGCGGGATAGAAAAGCTGACTGATCGGCTCTCGGCAGAGCTGAAGCGCCCTGTTTGCGGCCGCGTCGGCAATGATCTGATGAAACTCGATATCGAGCTCGACCAGGCTTTGCTTGTCTGCGAACGCCGTACGTGTTTTCGCGACGTTGGCTTCAAGCGCGGTGAGATGATCCGGCGTGATGCGCTCCGCCGCTTTTTCCGCCAGAGCGGGCTCCAGACATAACATCCCTTCCCAAAGCTCAAAAAAACTGACCTCACGCAAAACAATGGCGGACGTCACCTTCGAAAAGATGTCTGTCTCACGCGGGGCCGTCACGTAAAGCAGCTTTCCGCCGTCGTGCCGGCGAACCAGGCCGTTCTGCTCCAGAACCCGGATCGCCTCACGGATCGTGGAGCGGTGAACGCCGAGATCCTCGGCCAAGGTCATCTCAGCTGGCACGCGGTCTCCGACCGCCCACTCGCCCGACATGATCTTGAATTCAATACGCCGGACCACGCTCCGGTAGGCCGGCTCGTTCTCGATTGGCTCAAGGGGGACGTCAGACAATCTCATCTGGATTCGACCTGGATCATGATCCATCTGACATAGCTCGAAAGACTGGCGTCACCAAGAGGGCCGCGACGGTCAGGTCCTGCGCCGGAGGAAGCTGGCATAGGCGCGAGCGCAATCGTCGGGGCGGCTCATCAGCAGCGAGTGACGCTGCCCGGGAAACCACTGGATCTCGGAGCCTTTCAGGCGGGCGTGCAGGTCCTGCGCCAGAGAACGATCGACGAAAGGACTGCCGTCAGGCGCCAGTATCAGGATCGGTGCCTGGATGTTGGAAAGTTCGGACGTCAGATCTTGCGTCCTGATGAATTCGGCCTGGCTGTAACACGCGAGCGGTGAGCACCGCGACTGCAGTTCGCGGACCCACTCGTACTTGGCCGGCTCGACGTCGCCCTCGGCAAATCGCATCGGCATCAGCGCGTCGGACCATGCCGCCATCCCCTCCCTCTCGATGATGTTGCGCCATCGATCGACGACACCGATGCGGCGGCCGTCGAAGGGGGTAGAGAGCAGCGCACAGGAAAGAACTCTGGAGGGACGTCGCGCGGCATAGGCCAAGCCTATCATGCCGCCCAGCGATTCGCCGACATAGTGGAATGTGTCGACGCCCTCCGCCTGCAAGACAGCATCAATATCAGCGAAGAAGCCTGGCAGAGACCATTGATGGCCCTCCGTGATTGGTTCGGAGCGGCCGAACCCGCGCATGTCAATTCGAATGACGCGATAGCCTGCCCTCAATAGGACAGGCTGCCACTCGCACCATGCGTCGCCTGTCAGAGCAACGCCATGATGCATGAAGACAGTCCCCTTCGGTTTGCTCCAGGGCGGGGCGAGCGAAGTCACCTGATAGTAAATTCGTCCTCCGATGTCTGACGTCGCCATTGGCATGGGATGCTCCGTGAATCAGGGAGACCGAGACGGGTTACCGGTAGACGCACATCGGACTCAGGGCGACGTGCGGCCGCCGGCGACTGCCCGCGGATCGGCCGCTCTTCCTTACTTGTTTGCCGAAATGAAAGAGCAGCCGCCTTCCGACAGCGGACGAAACGCCTCGTTTGCAGGAACCGTTGCAAGGATATCGTAGTAGTCCCAAGGCTCCTTCGACTCAGCGGGTGACTTCACGCGCACAAGATACATGTCCCGCATGACCCGGCCATCCTCACGGATATGCACGTTCTTGCCCATGAAATCATTGACCGGCATTTCCTTCATCTTCTTGACCAGCGCGCGCCCCGAGGTCTCGTCAGTCGCGGCGAGTGCTTTCAGATAATGCAGAACCGCTCCGTAGACCCCGGCCTGCGCCATGGTCGGCGCTCGATTGAACTTCTGCATGAAACGCTCGCTCCAGGCGCGGGTCTCCTGATTGGCGTTCCAGTAGAACGCAGTCGAGAATACGAGGCCTGCGGCATTTTTGAGTCCCATGGCGTGGACATCAGAAATGAACATCAGCAGCGTCGCCAGCTTCTGGCCGCCTTGCATGATGCCGAATTCGCTTGCCTGCTTGATCGCATTGACAGTGTCAGACCCCGCGTTGGCGAGGCCGATGACTTTTGCCTTCGATGCTTGAGCTTGCAGCAGGAAGGAGGAAAAATCCGACGTATTGAGCGGATGGCGGACAGAGCCAACGACCTTGCCCCCGCCTGCCTTGACGAATCGCATCGCGTCCTGTTCCTGCGCCAGGCTTCCGGAGTTGTCTCCCGTCAAGAAGAACCAGCTGTCGTCGCCTTGCCTGATCAGCGCCTTGGTGGTGACATTGGCGAGAGCATAGCTGTCGAACGTCCAGTGGATGAGGTTTTGCGAGCAGTATTTCCCGGTGAGGTCGGAGCTGGCGCCGGCCGACGGGATCAAAATCTTGTCGCGGTTCTCGGCGAGCTCTCGCACGGCGAGGGCGACAGCGGTTGTGGTGAGGTCAACGACCAAGCCGACATTCTGATTGTCGAACCACTGGCGGACAATATTGGCGGCGATGTCCGGCTTGTTCTGGTGGTCTGCGGAGATCAGTTCGACGGGCTTGCCGCGAACCTTGCCGCCGAAGTCATCGATGGCCATCTGCGCTGCGATCACCGAGCCCTTACCGCCAAGATCGGCATAAGGGCCCGACTGGTCATTGATGACGCCGATCCGGATAACGCTGTTGTCCTGTGCCAGCGCCGGGGTCGTCAGCAGCATCATGCTGCAAACAAACAGGCTCGCGATCCTCAAGGTCTTCCCTCCTCCGCTTGGTAGTCTTTAAGCTATTATTGTCCGACAATTATCTGCCGTGTCAAGAACCAAGCTGGCTGACCCCCAAGAGCCAAGCTGGCGGACTCATCGAGTATTTTAGGATTTTTGCCGATTTTCATTTTTTGAGCTTGCCTGCCGGCCAAAATTTGTCCGACAGTATAGTTCTTCCGAAGTTGAAGGTTTCCGCCGATGTCCCTTTCGTTCGCGATGATCGACACCACGGTGACGCGCTTATTGGAGCGAGCCGATTTGGCGTCGGCCCAGGCTCTGTTGGCCGAGGGAGCCTTTCCGGACGACATCTGGCGGAGCGTTTTGGAGGCAGGGTTGCCATTGCTGCTGTGCCCGGCGGAAAGCGGTGGCATCGGAGGCTCGATGGAGGACGCGGCGGAAGTCGCGCGGCTTAGTGGTGCCGGCGGACTGCCCGCTCCGGTGGTCGAGACGATGATCGGCAATTGGCTTTTGGGCCTTGCGGGACAGGAGCCTGGAGAAAGGCCGGTCGCGCCCTTGATTGACGCTGCAACACCTCTACCGACCCGCGCAGACCTGGAGGCGCGGAAAGCGGCCCGGTGGCAGGCCATTCCATGGGCCCGGCATGCGGATCTGCTGATCATTGCCGCGGGCGCCGGCGGTCTGTGCGTTGGCCTTGTTCCGGCAGGAAAATGTGTTCCCTGTACAGACAGCAACCTTGCGGATGAGCCGCGCGACATGGTCGATCTCTCCAGCCTCGATCCCTCATCGATCGTTTGGCATGGCTTGCCTGGGGAGATCACCAGGGATGCGATCCTGTCGCGGATGGCGCTGTTGCGAGCGGCTTTGATGACCGGCGCGATGGAGCACGCGTTGCAAATGAGCATAGAATATACAGCTCAACGCAATCAGTTCGGGCGGCCATTGGCGGCGTTCCAGGCCATTCAGCACGCACTGGCGGTTCTTGCGACGCAGGTGGCAGCCACACGATCCGCCGTCATGGTTGCAGCCGCGGAGCCGGATTCCGACCGCGCTGTCTTTCTGGCAGCCGTTGCCAAGGCGCGTGCCGGGGATGCTGCGGGTATCGCCGCAGCCGCCGCCCATCAGGTCCATGGCGCGATGGGATTTACACAGGAATACGGGCTGGGCCTGGCCACGAAGCGGCTATGGTCATGGCGCAGCGAGGACGGCAGCGAAACCTACTGGTGCGAATGGCTCGGCCAGCGGGCGCGTGAGGCGGGCGATCTCTGGAAGGTGATAGCCGCCTGACGCTCCTGCCGATACTTCAGCGTGTCAGCGACTTCCCGATAATCCCGCGAAGGATCTCGCGGGTGCCGCCGCGCAGGCTGAAGGAAGGTGCCTCAAGAACAGCCCGCTCATAATGCCTCTTCAACTCCGCATCGATTTCCGAAGCTTCTTCTTCGATAAGCTCCCGTGCGACCTCCACCATCTCCTGCTCAAGCACGGCGCCGAGGTCTTTCACGACCGCGGCCTGCAGATTGGGAGATTGTCCGCTTTCGATCATTCCACCCACCGACATCGACATGCCTCGCAATGTCGCCAGATGCGCGACGACGCGGCCGAGTTTGCGCCGCACCTGCCGCTCCGCCTCCGTGCCGGCGGAGAGGGCGCCGGCGTCACGCAGCAAAGGCACGGTGGACATGAAACGATCGGGACCACTGCGCTCAAGCGCCAGTTCGCTGGTCACGATCATCCAGCCCTGACCCGGCTCGCCAAGCACCATGTCGTCCGGCACGAAACAGTCGTCAAATGCGACCTCGTTGAATTCGCGCTCGCCGACGAGGTTGTAGATGGGTGAAATCGTTACCGCGGAATTAGGCAGCGCGACGATCATCTGCGTCAGTCCGGCATGGCGTTCGCTGCCGGATTCCGTGCGGCAGAGGACCGTCATGTACTGCGCATTGTGCGCATTGGTGGTCCAGATCTTGCGGCCGTTAATGCGCCAGCCGCCTTCATCCCGCGTTGCGCGGGTGCGGACGCTGGCAAGGTCAGACCCCGCCCCCGGCTCGCTCATGCCGATGGCGAAGCAGCACCGGCCGGCCACGATCTCCGGCAGGATTTGCCGTTTCGCCCGTTCGCTGCCGAAGCGAATGATCTGAGGGCCGCTTTGTCGTTCGGCAAGCCAGTGACCGCCAACCGGCGCTCCGGCGGCCAGCATCTCCTCGATGACCACGAAATGTTCGATGGGTGACAAACCCTGCCCGCCATGCGCTTTTGGCCATGTCGCGCCGATATATCCGCGCGCGCCACATTGCTCGCTGAACGCACGATCGACGCGTGTCCAGGAATTCGACCGGAACTCCGTGCCGGCCGCCCGCTGCTGCTCAAGGAATTCGCGGACCTCTGCCCGCTTCTGCTTCGCCATATCAGGCAGGTGATGCGTCGAGAATACAGGTACTCCGGCCATGTCCGTCGTCACTCATCTGAAATAAAGACTGCCCGTGTCATCACGCATGCGAGAACATCGCGCGGCCCGGCGTGGGGAGCTCAGCGCGGAGAATAGACCCGGAATGTGATTCGACAATGAACAGCGAACGGCGATCCGGCCCGCCGAAGGCACAGTTGGTCGGGAAGTTGTCGGCACAGGAGCGAATGCGATAGAGCGGCTCGCCGGACGGCGAGAACAGCCAGGCGGCGCTCATTCCAGGATGACAAACCGCAAGGTTGCCGGCTTCGTCCATCGCCATACCGTCCGGCCCGACACCTCCGCTCATCTGGATGAAGACGCCCACTTTCGAGACCGAACCGTCCAGCAGCATCGGAGCGCGCCAAACGCAATTGCCGCGAGTCACCGCGATAAAAATCGTGGTCTCCTTGCTGTCGAGCACGACGCCATTCGGACTTGGAATTCCGTCAAGGACCTTCTCGAGCGCACCGTTCGCGCGGAGCCGATAGACCTTGCCGCTGGCGTCCTGCATTCCGGTCTGGCCCTGATCGGTGAAATACAGATCGCCCGAGCTCGAAAAGACCAGATCATTGGGACCTTTGAAGTCCTCGATCTGGCTTCGATCGACCACGGTCAATAAATCTCCACGGTGGGGATCGAGCGCAAGAATGCCGTTCTTGTGATCGGCGATGAAAATCCGGCCGTCACGATGAATTTTAAGGCCGTTGGGTTCGCCATCATATTCGATCACGAGATCGAAGGTCCCATCCGGAGAGATGCGGAAAATCCGCCCGAACGGAACATCGACCACGTAAAGATTGCCGGCACGGTCGAAGCTTGGCCCCTCCAGAAACGAGTGCAGATTCTCGCCGCGCCGTTGCAGCTTGAGCCACTCGGTCTGTTTTCCGGTCAGACGATATTTGTCGGGAAGCCGGGCGAAGACGGTGGTTTCGATGATCTTGGGAGGTTCAAACATCTTTTGCCTGTTGATGAACGAAGGTCAATCTCGGACAGCTCAGGTTCCTGTGAACCTGGGCTTGCGCTTCTCCTTAAAGGCCATGAACGCTTCGCGGTGATCATTCGTCTCCAGCGAGATGGCTTGCATTGCCGCGGCCAGTTCCAGGCTATCGGCCAGGGGCATCTCCAGAGATCGACGCAGAAGCTGCTTCGTCATCCGTAATGCGTGAGGCGGCTGGGCCGCAATCTGCGCGGCGAGCTCATGCGCGCGCTTGAGCAACTGATCATGTGGCACCACCTCCTCGATCAATCCCCATTCAAGCGCCTTGTCGGGCTTGACGAACTCGCCGGTGAAGGTCATTCGGCAGGCTTTTGCGAGGCCGACCCGGCGCGGCAGGAACCAGGCACCGCCGTCGCCCGATATCAGGCCTACGCGCAGAAAGCTCTCCGCGAACGTCGCCCTCTCGGATGCAATTCGCAGATCGCACATCAAGGCGAGATCGCACCCTGCCCCCACGGCGGAGCCATTCACCGCGGCAATCGTGGGCACCTGGCAGTGATGGAGCGCCAGCGGAATCTGCTGGATGCCATGCAGGTAAACCCGCCGGGCATGGATCGGCGGTCCGGCAAAATGCCCGGTCCGCGTCACCATATCGTTCAGATCACCGCCGGAGCAGAACCCGTCGCCGGCGCCGGTGATCACCATGCAGCCGACATTCATATCCCTGTTGATGCGGTCGCAGGTCGCGACGATCGTCTCAATCATGGCATCGGAGATCGCATTGCGCAGATCTGGCCGGTTGAGTTGCAGCGTGAGAACGCCATCCTGCTCGGTAATCTTGATTTCGTCTGTCATTGGATCCTTTCAGGTCTGTCGGCGCTTTCGGGGAGCGCGCCGCTGGCGCGGAGCGCCTCAATCTCATCCATGCTGAAGCCCCAATCGGGCAGTGCCTCATCTGCGTCCCCGCCGATGACGGGAGCAGGCCGGGGTGTCGCGGTATGGCTGCGGCTGAAGCGCGGAGCCGGCGCAGGCTGAACAACGCCGGCAATCTCGACAAAGGTGGAACGCGCCGCATTATGCGGATGCAGTGCAGCTTCGCGCGGCGTGAGAACGGGCGCGAAACAGGCGTCGCTGCCTTCCATCACCTCGCACCACTGATCGCGTGTTCTGGTTTGGAATATCTGCGTGAACCGCGCTCTCATCTCCGGCCAGCGCGCCCGATCGAACTGTTCGGGAAAGGCTGACGGATCAATACCGAGCCGCGCCAGCAGCTCTCTGAAAAATCGCTGCTCGACAGGCCCGATGGCGATGAATTTTCCGTCCGAAGTCTCGTAGACGTCATACCAGGGTGCGCCGGAATCGAGGATGTTCGTGCCGCGGCCTTCGCGCCACAGACCCAGCGCCATCATGCCGTGGATTGCGGTGGAGAGATAGGCCGCACCATCGACCATGGCGGCGTCCACAACCTGGCCTTTGCCGGACGCGTTGCGTTCGAACAACGCGGCCAGAACTCCGAACGCGAGAAACATCGCGCCACCCCCGAAATCGCCTACCAGGTTGAGCGGCGGAACGGGTGGCGCATCCGGCCGTCCAATCATGCTCAGCACGCCGGACAATGCGATGTAGTTGATATCATGTCCGGCGCGGGACGCCTGCGGACCCTCCTGCCCGAAGCCGGTCATGCGTCCGTAGACAAGGCCCGGATTGCTGGCGAGGCATTCGGCCGGACCGAGCGTGAGCCGTTCCATCGTGCCAGGCCGGAACCCTTCGATAAGAACGTCAGCTCGCGCGATCAAGCGTTTAGCGGCCGCGATCCCTTCAGGGTTCTTGAGGTCCAGCGCGACCGACTTGCGATTGCGGCGCAGGAGATCGAAGCGGGGATCATGGCCAAGATCGAGCCCGAGATCGGCGCGCGCCGTGCGGTCGATGCGGAGGACGTCTGCGCCCATGTCCGCCAACAGCATGGCGCAGAAAGGAGCTGGTCCTATGCCGGCCATCTCGAGGACCCGGAGGCCTTTCAGCGGACCCATAACGTCCTCCTTGTCTCCGTCGCTACATCGCGTTATTATTGCCCGACAAAAAGACGTCACCTTGAGGCTGAAGTCAAGCCAGAAGGTGGGAGAAAACGAGCAGCTCAATGAAGCCTCCGGAGATTTGAGGCTTCAATACGCTGATATTGATGGAAATAAAGTGCTACTGAGATGGCAGCCGGCTGCTTTTCGTTCTCACGGACGGCGCGAGACGCTTGCAATTCTCAAACGAGCCACGTAATTTTGGTCCGACAATAATAGGATAAACAGCGGCTCTGATATTCCTGCGGAGCCGCTAGCGGCTTCATGGCCGCTGCCAAGGGAAAGGCATTGATCGTGCTAATCAAGCCTGGCGACAGCTACGAGGAAGTCTACCGGTCTTTCCGCTGGAGCATTCCCGAACGTTACAACATGGCAGAGGATGTCTGCGATCGCCATGCCCGTGATGATCGCGCGGTGGCGCTCATTCATGATCACGGCGACGGCGAAATCCGCCGCTATACGTTCCGTGATATCCAGCGAAACGCAAACCGGCTCGCCAACATATTCAGGCACTATGAGCTTCTGCACGGAAGCTTCGTCGCAATCCTTCTCGGGCAAGATCCCGAGGCGGCGATGACGCACGTCGCCTGCTGGAAAGCGGGGCTGATCTCAGTCACCATTTCGCGCCTGTTCGGCGTCGAGGCGGTCGAGCATCGCCTCGCCATCAGCGACGCACGATTGCTCATTACGGATCGCGCCGGCTGGGAGGTCGTTGCCGCTATCCGCGATAAGCTGCCGCACCTCAAAGCGGTGCTGACCATCGACGGTGCCCACGACGGAACGGCTGACTTCTATGCGACGCTGGAACGAGCGAGCGACCAATTCGACAATGTTGCGACGTCGTCGGCCGATCCTGCCTTCATGAATTTCACCTCCGGAACGACAGGGCCGGCGAAGGGCGTGCTGAAGGCCCATCGCGCCATGCTGGGCGTCATGCCCAGCATCGAATTCTGTCACGATTTCTTCCCGCGTGAGGGGGACCTGTTCTGGTCGCCGGCCGACTGGTCCTGGCTCGCGGGCTTCATGAACATTCTCATGCCGGCATGGTTTCACGGCAAGCCCGTGCTGGCTTATCGCGCACCGAGCTTCGATCCGGAGCAGGCGGTCGCGATGATGGTGAAACATAACGTCCGCAACACGCTGTTGACGCCGACGATGCTGAAGATGCTCCGTCAGGTCGGGCGTCTTCCGGACGAGTTAAAATTGCGCTCAGTGGTCAGCGGGAGCGAAGCGGTCGGCGCCGAACTCGTCAGATGGGCGCAGGAGGCATTGCAGGTCCACGTCAACGTGGTGTTCGGGCAGACCGAATGCAATTCAACGATCGGGAATAATGGGCGCATCATGCCGTTCAAGGCCGGCGCTCTCGGGCGAGCAATCCCGGGGCACATCTGCGCCGTGGTTGATGACGAAGGTCAAGAGGTCGCCCCCGGAACGATCGGCAATATCGCGTTCCGCCGCCCGGATCCCCTCATGATGCTTGAATACTGGCGCGATCCCGAGGCGACGGCGGCGAAATTCATCGATGACTGGATGATAACCGGCGATCTTGGAAGCTGCGATGAGGACGGCTATTTCTGGTTTCACGCGCGGGCAGACGATATCATTTCCAGCTCCGGATATCGCATCGGTCCGGGCGAAATCGAGGATGTGCTGACGAAACATCCGGATATCGCAATGGCTGCTGTGATCGGGGTGCCGGACCCGGTTCGCAACGAATCCATCAAGGCCTTCATCGTTCTGTCTCGCGGCGTATCGCCTTCCGAGGAGATTCGGGAGAGTATCCGCGCGATGGTGAAGGAACGGCTGGCGAAGCACGAAGCCCCTCGCGAGATCGAGATCGTGGACAAGCTTCCGCTCAGTGCGAACGGAAAGATTCTACGGCGAGAGCTGCGCGAACGCGAGACGCGCCGCGCCGCAACCGGGCCGATTGCGGCTGATCGTATCAATCCCTAACGCGGCCTTGCGAGAGATGAGACATATGAATGAACTCGATTTCAGCGGAAAGACCGTGCTGGTGGTCGGCGGCTCGAGCGGCATCGGAAACGGGATCGCGCAAAGCTTCCGCAGCAGGGGTGCCAAGGTTCATGTCTGGGGCACGCGGCCTAGCGCCGCAGACTACGCGCGTGACGACGGATCCAATCTCGACGGATTGCAATATTCGCAGGTTGACGTGTCAGACTGCGACGCGATCGAGAGATTCGTACCGACGTTCGATCGCCTCGATGTTCTCGTGTTGTCTCAAGGCACCGTACTGTATGGCAGACGGGAATTCGAGATCGATGGATTTCAGAAGATCATTGCGGTCAATCTTACCAGCCTGATGGCATGCAGCCGGAAATTCCACGGCATGCTGAAAGCGAGCGGCGGATCATTGATCATCATCAGCTCGATGGCTGCATTCCGCTCGACCAAGGGCAATCCTGCCTACAACGCGTCGAAAACCGCCGCCTATGGCCTGACACGCACGCTCGGCGAAGCCTGGGCGGAGGACGGCATCCGCGTCAATGGCATCGCGCCGGGATTTGTCGATACCAAGCTGACGAAGGTGACAACCGAAAACCCCAAGCGGAGAACCGGCGTTGAGCAGCGCATACCGCTCAAGAGACTGGGCACGCCGGACGATATTGCCGGCGCCGCGCTCTTCCTGGCATCGCCCCTCGCTTCCTACGTGATCGGACAGACCATCGTGGTCGACGGCGGATTGATCCTTGCGTGATCGGGAGAAGAAGAGGTTTGTCCGTCAAAAGTAACAACATCAAAGGCAGCGCTGGTCCGGAGAACGGCAATATCCATCGCTCGTCGTCTGTCGCCGCGCCTGCTGCGTTCCTCCCGGTTGCGGAAACCATGCCGGTGGATTGGCACCGCCTCGCGCATTACCTTCAAGGGCAGGGGTTTGCGTTCGATCCGGCCACTCAAGAGATTCGACAGTTCGCCGGCGGCTTTGCAAACCGCAACTACCTGATCGAGATCAATGGCCGACAATGCGTATTGCGACGCCCGCCAGATGGCGACCTGCCGCCTGGCGCGCATGACATGGCCCGCGAGCATCGCATCCTGTCGTCGCTGTCAAGAGCGGTTTCCTTCGTTCCAGACAGCCTTCATCTGTGTGAAGATCACAGCGTCATCGGCGTTCCATTCCAGTTAATCGAATATCGTTCGGGCATCGTCATTCGCGACGGCGACATGACGCCGGTCGCCGGGCATGCCAATACGCCTCGTCGGATTTGCGAGATGATGGCATCGACATTGGCAGAGCTGCATCAAGTCGATGCTGAAGCGGTTGGCCTTGGGCAGCTGGGCCGGCCGGATGGCTTTATTGACCGGGCGATCGCAGGTTGGAGCAGGCGGGGTGCGCTGGTCGTGCAGACGACTGCATCCCGGTCTCTGCTCGATGAGATCACTTCATGGTTGCTCCGGCAGAAGTTTCACGCCCGTCACGCCACCATCCTTCATTGCGATTTCAAGCTTGATAATCTCATTCTCGATCCTGAAACCCTCGCCCCTGTTGCGCTGATTGACTGGGATATGGGGACACGGGGCGATCCGCTGTTCGATCTCGCGACGCTGCTGAGCTACTGGGCAGAGCCGAATGATCCTCCGGCCCTGCTTCAACTGAAGCAGATGCCAACCGCCCAGCCCGGCTTCTGGTCGCGCGACGAATTTTCGAAGCGGTATGCAGAATTGACATCGTGCAAGCTTGATGATCTTCCTGCGATGCGCGTTCTCGCTTTGTTGAAGCTGGGCGTGGTTTTTCTGCAGCTACACCGCCAGTGGATCAACGGCGCTGTGAAAAATCAGCGCTATGCGGGGTTTGGTCAATTGGGCGAGGATCTTCTCCTGATCGCTCACGACGCACGAATGGAATAGGCCGATGGCTAGTCTTGATCTCAACTTCTCCCTCCCCACTCACATCACTGATCTGGCTCACAGGACAAAGGTGTTCGTGCGCGATCAGGTGGTGCCTTACGAGCAGGACGAGCGCTGGACATCGCACGGGCCGACGGACGAGCTGCGGCGCGAACTCAATGACCTGGCACGCAAGGCCGGCGTGTTCGCGCCGCATGTACCGGAAGAGTACGGCGGCCAAAACCTTTCTCATATCGGCCGAGCGGCGGTATTCACGGCGGCCGGCTATTCGATGCTGGGGCCTGTCGCGCTGCATTGCGCAGCTCCGGACGAGGGCAACATCCATATGCTGGATTTGATCGCGCGGGGCGATCAGCGCGCGCGCTATCTCGAGCCATTAGCCACCGGCCGGGTCCGCTCCTGCTTTTGCATGACCGAGCCCGCGCCGGGAGCCGGTTCTGATCCGGGGCAGCTGCAGACCTCGGCAAGGCGCGATGGAAATGAATGGGTCATCGACGGCCGCAAATGGCTCATCACCGGTGCCGATGGTGCTGGGTTTGCGATCATCATGGCAAAAACGACCGGCGAGGATCGCGAGGGCGCAACGATGTTTCTGGCCGATCTGCCCAATCCGGCGATCCGGATCGAACGGACGCTCGATACGATCGACTCCAGCTTCGTGGGTGGCCATGCGGTGGTCCGCATCGAAGGCCTCCGGCTTCCGGCCGATGCTGTGCTGGGCGATGTCGGAGCGGGCTTCCGCCATGCGCAGGTGCGCCTCGCGCCGGCCAGGCTGACGCACTGCATGCGGTGGCTGGGCGCGGCAATTCGTGCGCAGGAGATCGCGGTCGAGTTCGCGCGGCGCCGCACGGCTTTCGGCAAGAAGCTCGGCGAGCACGAAGGCATATCGTTCATGCTGGCCGACAACGAGATGGACATCCACATCGCACAGTTGACGATCTGGCACGCGGCATGGGTGCTCGACCAGGGCGAGCGAGGATCAACCGAAAGCTCGCGAGCCAAGGTGATCTGTTCGGAAGCGATCGCGCGGGTGGCAGATCGCTCCTTGCAAATCCTTGGAGGATTGGGAACGACGCGCGACACGATGGTCGAGCGGTTCTATCGCGACGTACGGGCGTTTCGGATCTATGACGGGCCATCCGAGGTGCATCGCTGGTCGTTGGGCCGGAGCATCATGCGCGGGTAAGGCGCGCGGAAGGAAATGATCCGCAGAGTCTTGCGGCTGCGGGGCCCGCTGTGAGCTCTCCTGTGTCAACGGCAGCATTCATTCTTGAGGGTGCTGAACAATCCCTGGACCGAACCGGCAGCCGCAGCCTTTGCAGGCGGTGCCTGCTCATAGCGGTCATGGTGGCGTACCCAATCCATCTTGTATTCGACGTCCCTCTCGTCGCGGCCCATGGGCATGAGATCAAGCATGTTGTAGGTGCCCATCATCACCTCGACGCCGCGGCCATAGGTCGAATAGGTGTGGAAGACCTCATTCGCATCGTTCTTGAAGAACACGCTGATGCCGGGCCATTCCTCGTAAGCATAAGGCCATGGGCCGTAGTTGTAGTGGAGCTGGCCCTTGGCCACGTCTTCCGGCGTGAAGCTGACGCCGAAGTCGTAGTTGAAGTCGCTTCCGTGTGACGACACCCACTTGAACTGCCAGCCCATACGCTGGCGGAAACGCTCAATCTCGGCGAGCGGCGCGCGCGAAACGGCCAGCAATGTGACGTCGCGATAGGCCGGATGCATATTCATGCCGTCGCTATGGTCGGCCATGAAGGAGCAGTTCGGGCACCCCTGCTCCCAGCCCGGAGCGAACATGAAGTGCTGGACAAGCAATTGCCGGCGACCGTCGAACAGGTCGGCAAGGCTGCGCCGTCCGTCAAGCGTATCGAAAAGATGGTCCTTATCGATACGGACCCAGGGCAGAGCCCGGCGCTCCGCCGCGATCTGGTCGCGCAGGCGCGTCAGCTCCCTTTCGCGCGCCAGCAGCGCCTTGCGCTCGATAATCCATTCGTCCCCGGAGACGATGCGATGGTCCTGGGTGCTTTCCCGGGAACTTGCGGTGGTATTGGCTGAGGACATCTTCATCGCACTGGTTCCTTCCCTTCGCCTGTCGACGGATTTTTCGGTAATGTCTCGCGACAATACTTAATGCCGACATCGACACGGTGAGAGTGACAAATGTGACGGGATTCCGATGGACTCGCTGATCACTGCGGCGGCACGGGCACTCGCAGCCGGCGACCTGCTCGGCGCGCTCAAGCGCGTCGCCCTGCGTGATGATCCGCCTGCGCTGGCGCTGCGCGGCATCGCCATGGCGCAGCTTGGCGAGCTCGGTCGCGCAAAGGTGCTGATCAAGAGTGCCACACGCGCCTTCGGTCCGAAGGAGGCGGTGGCTCGCGCGCGCTGCGTTGTCGCCGAAGCCGAGATCGCGCTCGTCTCGCGCGATCTCGGCTGGCCGGCGCCTGCGCTTGATGCGGCATGCAAGGCGCTCGAAGCGCATGGTGACATGGTGAATGCCGCCCATGCGCGCAATCTTGCAGCCCGACGCCTGTTGCTGATCGGCCGACTGGACGAGGCCGAGCGCGTGCTCTCCGGGCTCGCCCCCTCCCCGCTCCCGCCTGCGTCGCGAGCTGGCTACGAACTGACGCTCGCCGGAATCGCCGTCCGTTTCCTGGGACTCGCCAGATCCATGGCGTCACCTTCGACGGCCAGCACGTCTGGTTCGCCTCAGGAGACAGGCTCAATGCTTTCGATCCGGAAACGGGCGAGATCATGCGCTCGATCGACGTCGCCGCGCATGCAGGGACCGCCTTCGATGGCAAGCACCTCTTCCAGATCGCCGAGGATCGCATCCACAAGATCGCTCCGGAAACCGGTCGCGTACTCGCCACCATTTCCGCGCCAGGCCAGGGCGGCGACTCCGGACTGGCCTGGGCAGAAGGGGACACTCTGGATCGGCCAGCATCGGCCGAAAGATCCATCAGATCGATTCCGAAACGGGTAAAATCCTGCGTACGATCGAGTCCAAGCGCATCGTCACCGGCGTCACCTGGAGCGACGGCGAGCTCTGGCATGGCACATGGGAAGGCGACGAAAGCGACGTGAGACGAGTCGATCCCGAAACGGGCGAGCTCCTGGAGCAGCTTGAGATGCCTGCGGGTACAGGCGTCACCGGCCTGGAAGCCGGCGGCACCGACCGCTTCTTCTGCGGCGGCGGAAGCAGCGCCACAGTGCGGGCTATCCGTCGCCCGAAATGAGTCCGGGACAGTCGCAGCTCCGAAGGTCTCACAAGAGGCAAGTGATCGAGCGCATCAACGTCCTGCCCGGCCGTCGCTGCGCGGCGAGAGTAACCCGGCTGTGCGGCTTCACGAGCCATAGCGGCCGAGAACGGGCCATCGGGTCACGCGGCCATCGACATCCACCACGTGATAGCGCCCGTGCAGGTTCACGGTCGGATCGCAATGGGTCGTCAGCAGCAGAATCCGGCTTCCGAGCGCTGGTGCTGCATGGCCCGGCGGCATGGTGATCATGCCATGCTCGTCGCCGCCGAACCGATAGGTCGAGCCCTCGGGCGCGCCAAGCATCAGGGTCGGCGGCGGGCCGTTGAAGGCCAGCGCCTTGACGCCTGCATCGACGGTGAACTCGCCGTCGCGATTGATGGAGGTGACGGTCGCCAGCACGAAAAGGCTTGGCTCATACGGCAGCGGGCCGCCACCCGTGCGGCCGAGACGGCCATAATCGGCATCCATGAACACGTAGGAGCCAACCTGCAATTCGGTATAGGGCCCTTGCGTATCGAACGCGCACGCGCCGGTCCCGCTGCCGGTGACAATCTCCGCGGAGAATCCGGCAGCCCGCAATGCTGCCAGATGCGCATGCAGCGCAGCGGCCACGCCAGCCGCGGCTATTTTCCGCTCATCGGCATCGACCATATGCTGAACGTGCCCTGCGAATCCCTGGATACCCGCGAAGGTCACGCGCGGAGTTGCGGCGATCGCGCGGGCCAGCGCCACCGTATCCGGCGGCGCGCAGACGCCCGTGCGCCGCTGGCCGACGTCGATATCCACAAGTACCTGTAGCGGCGGTCCATCGCCACCAAGATGCGCGCCCAGCATCGTGACCTGGTCGGGATGATCAACGACAAGCGCCAGTGCGGTGCCGCGTGCGATCGCTGCCAGCCGCGCCAGCTTCGGTGCATCGCTCACTGGCGTGGTCAGCATCAGGCCCGGAAGTCCGGCAGCCGCCATCGCTTCGATCTCGGCCACCGTCGCGCAGCAGATCCCTATCGCACCCGCCTCAACCTGAAGACGGGCGATCTCCGCAGACTTATGCGTCTTGGCGTGAGGCCGCAGTGCAATCCGGTTTACCGTTGCGCTCTCCGCCATCGCCGCAAGGTTACGCATGAGCGCTGCGCGGTCGAGCACCAGCGCGGGCGTCTCGATACCGCGCAATGCGGGAAGGTCGGGCGCGAGCACGGCTGTCACTCCGTTCCGTTCGTGGCGGTCACGATACGCGCTGCAGGGCCTGCCCCAGCAACGCGATGTCCTCCGGGGCCGAAGGCCCGTCGAAGGTCAAGGCCAATTCACCGATCCCCGCTGCCGCATAGTCGGCCGCGCGTGCCAGGCAAGCCTCCGGTGTGCCGGTCAGCGAGAACGCACGTGTGAACCGTGCGTCCAGCGCCGCGACCGGGTCGTCTCCGGCCTTGATACGGTTCACGGCTTGCGCGAATTCGTCTTCCGGAATGTTCGTGCCATCGAGCAGGGCTTCCTTAGCGGATGGCACCCGCTGGCCGAGCGACCAGAAGCTCGCGACCATTTCCGCGATGGTTCGCCGCCCCACCCGTTCGGCCTCATCCGGATCGCGATGAACCGCACAGGGCATATATTGAACGATACCGGTAGAGCCGGCGCGGCCTGCCGCCTGGGCGCTCGCCTGAACACGCGACGCCGCACGGGCCGCAAACCCCAGCGAGCACATATTGGACACCAGAAGTCCATCAGCCGCCTCGCCCGCCAATCTGAGCGTGAGATCGCCGCGCCCCGCCATGAAGATCGGCAGATCGGCACGCACCGCGTAATCGAGCTTCACGCTCTTGGCGGAAAATGCGAGACCCTCATAGAATACAGTCTCGCCGCGCAGCAGCGGGCGCAGGATCGCCAGCGTATCGCGCAGCGCCACCACCGGCTTCTCCGCACTGAAGCCGATCTTCTGAACCGCGGAGCCTATTCCTGCGCCGATGGACAACATCGCGCGGCCGCCGGACAATTCGTCGAGCGCGCCGATCTCCATGGCCATCATTGTCGGGTGACGGCTGAACGGATTGAAAACTCCGGCGCCGATCCGCAGGCGTTTTGTCGCTGCGGCACACAGAGAAGCCGCCGGCAGGATGCCGCGCGCAAATGCGTTCTCGGCGAACCACGCGGCGGCGAAGCCAGCGCGGTCCGCCGCCTGTGCCAGCTCCATGCTGTGCCGCGCAGTCAGCCCGCCGTGAAGGCGAAGGCTGATGCGCGGCATCCGCTTCATGCTGCTATATTCCATCGTCCGTTATTTCATCGTCGCGATATCGAAAGCTTTCGCCTGGGCACGGACCTTGTCCTTGTCGAAGTTATTGATCTCCGGGATCAGGGCGTTGGTATAGATGCGATCCAGCGGAATGTCCTCCTTCAGGATGCCATTGGCCTTCATGTAATCGACAAGCCGCTTCCAGTCCTCGTCAACGAACAGGCCGATCACGCCCTTGGTCTTCGGCGATGACCAGATTTCCATGCGCTTCTCATTGACCATGATACCGCCCTTGAGCGCCTGTTCGGGGCTGATGTTCTTCGGCTCTGCTTCCGGAAACAGCTTCCAGCTAATCTTAACGGCAGCGGCGGGATTGGCGACGGAGAACACATAGCCCTTGGCCACCGCGCGCGCGATCCCGGTCAGCATCTTGGCTTTGTCGGCAACGGTTTCACGGCGCGCGAGAAGGCCGACGTCGGGCAGGCTGGCGAAGCCCTCGCCGATGTCGAGATAGCGGATCTTGAAGCCGTTCGCCTCGAACTTCGTCGTCTCCTGCGAGGAGAATATCAGCGCGTCGACCGCATCGTTGTTCAGTGCTCCGACCGCCTGTGCACCGCTGCCGACCGCGATGAAAGTGACGTCGGTCGCCGGGTTCAGGCCAGCCTCGGAGGCCAGCGCTTTGCCGAAGTTGGTGGCCGCGCTGCCCATGGCGGCAATGCCGATCTTCTTACCCTTGAGATCTTTCACGCTCTTGAACGGGCTGTCCGGCTTCACCGTTACAGTCCAGATGCTGCGATAGTTCGCCTCGAAGAAGTACTTGAGGTTCAGCGCCTGCGGCGCCTGCATGCCGGCAAGAGCCTGCCCCGGCGAGGCCAGACCGACGTCACCCGAGCCCGAACTGACGGCCAGCGCCACCTCGTTCGAACCTCCGACGGCGACAAGATCCACGTCAAGCCCCTCGTCCTTGAAATAGCCCATGTACTTGGCGACGCTGAACGGCGAGAACGCCTCGTTGACGATCTTCGCCGGCATCAGGACTTTTACCTTGATGTCCTCGGCACTGCTGGTTCCCATCAGCAGGCCGAGAAGTCCGGCCGCAAGCACAAGCGCCCGGACGGTCCCATTAGCATTCTGCGATTTCGACATCACGAACTCCCCCTCTGAGTTGAATGATCGATGACCGTCAGGCTGCCGCCTGCCGGCTGTCCTGAATGAGCCTCCACAGACGCGGCGGACTGAACGGCAGATGGCACGGCTCGACCTTCATGCTGCGCAGCGCCGCTGCAATGGCATTGCCGACCGCACCGCCCACGGCGATGAGTCCTCCTTCCCCCGCGCCTTTGGCGCCGAGCGGATTGTTCGGGCACGGTCGCAATTCAAGCGAGATCGAGCGGATGGCGGGGAAATCCTCGGCCGTCGGCATCAGATAGTCGGCGAAGGATCCGGTCATGATCTGACCATCGCCGTCATACTGAATCTCCTCGAGGAAGACGCTGCCGAGACCCTGCACGACGGAGCCCAGCACCTGGCCATGCAGCGTTGCCGGATTGATGATGCGGCCGACGTCTTCGACGGTCAGATAATCAAGGATCGCAACGTGGCCGGTTTTCGGATCCACCGCCACGTGAACCGCATGCGCGCCATAACTGTACGTGTGCTTGCTGTTCGAGAAGCTGGTCTCCACTGAGACGCCAAGCGCGCCAAGATCGGCGAAGGTCAGCACATCGTCGCCACGACGCGCCATCCCCTCCCCCACAACGACGTCTGAATCAGAGCAACCGAACCTGGCTGCAGCCACCTTGCGGATCTCAATCTTCAGCGCCTCGGCGGCCTGCGCGACCGCATTGCCGCCCATCACGGTGGAGCGTGAATGGAACGAGCCAAAGCCTTCCTGCACCAGCGTCGTTGAACCATGCAGCAGCCGGATGCGCTCGAGCGGCACCTCCAGCGCATCGGAAGCGATCTGGCTGAGCACCGTCTCGAGCCCCTGCCCCAGTGCGGATGAACCTACTGCCACCGTCACACGTCCGTCCTGCTCGAGCGAGATACGGCACCCCTCGCGCGGGCCCGCCGCGCCGCCCTCGATGAACATGCCGAGACCGTAGCCGTGATAGCGGCCGTCGATGAGCGCGCCCTGCCGCTTCACCCGCTCGAACCAGCCAAACGCATCGAGACAGCGGTCCAGCACGATCTCATAGGCGCCGCCATCGCATTCGGTGTCGGCGCTCGGATCGATATGGCGCATCTTCGCCAGCTTGTAAGGCATCTGCGCTTCGGGCACGAGATTGCGGCGGCGAAACTCGGCGGGATCGATGCCGAGATCATGCGCCGCCATATCGAACAGGCGTTCGCCAAAAAAACTCGCCTCGAAACGGCCCGGCCCGCGATAGGTGCCGGCTGGCGTCTTGTTGGTGACATAGACGGCCGCATCCAGCGCGATATTGGGGATGCGATACGGCCCCGACATGAACTGAGCCACGTTGCGCGGGCCCGTGAATCCGTTGGTGCGGACATATGCGCCGATATCGACATCCACCGTACCGCGCAGACCGATCACCATGCCATCTCTGGTGCAGGCGATTTCCACTTCGGCGGACATCTCGCGCGCATGATTCATTGCGGTGAAATGCTCGCGCCTGTCCTCGACCCAGCGGACAGGCCGCCCCAACAGGCGCGCGCAGAACGGGATCAGAAAGTCCTCGGGATAGAACTCGCCACGCGCGCCGAAGCCGCCGCCGACATCGACCTCGATGAGATCGACCGCATCGCGGCCCAGCCCCAGCATCTTCGCCAGCAAGCTGCGATTGAAGAACGGCACCTTCGCCGCGCCATGCAAGGTGAGATGCCCGGCGGCATCATCCCATTCCGCGAACAGACCGCGCGTCTCCATCGGGATCGCGCCGTGGCGCTGCACTGAAAAGCACTCGCGTCGCGTATAATCCGCGCGCGCGAAGGCGTCCGCCGCATCACCCTTCTCGGCCGTAAACACCATCGGCCGGTTGCCGGGCGATTGCGGAAACAGCAGCACATCGCCCGCAGCCGCGCGCTCTATGCCCGCCACCGCCGGCAGAGGCGCGATATCCATTTCGATCAACGCCGCGGCGTCTTCCGCAACGGCCGCATCTTCCGCGACCACGACTGCCACGGGCTCTCCGACATAGCGCACCACACCTTCGGCAATCACCGGCTGGAGATAGGGAAGGCCTTCGTCCAGCACCTGCTGGCGCAGAGGAATTTTGGGAACCTCGCCCCGCGCGGCGATGATATCCGCCGCCGTGACCACGGCAAGGACGCCGGGCAGCGCACGGGCGGCTTCTGTTCCGATCGCACGAAGGGTGCCATGAGCCACGCTGCTGCGCACGACCACGACATGGCAAAACCCCTCTCGCGTCACATCGGCGACATAGGTGCCCTCGCCGCGCAGGAAGCGGCGGTCCTCCACCCGCTGGACGGGAGCGCCGACGAGCGTGTTACTCAGCCGCATCGACCGTGACCTTCTGCGTCGGCCGATAGGCGTCACGCGCCTCCAGCACGGCCTTGATGATCGGGATGTAGCCCGTGCAGCGGCATATGTTGCCCGTCAGCACCTCGCGAATACGCGCTTCGTCGGCATCCGGTTCGGAGGAAAGCAGCGCGTGCATCGTCGTCAGGATGCCCGGCGTGCAGAAGCCACACTGCAAGGCGTGGTTCTTGCGAAAAGCCGCCTGCAGCGGGGAGAGATCGGCATCTCCTGCCAACCCTTCGACCGTCGTCACATCGCAGCCATCGGCCTGGACCGCGAGCGTCAGGCAGCCGCGAACCGCGACGTCATCCATAATCACCGTGCAGGCGCCGCATACCCCATGCTCGCAGCCGAGATGCGTGCCCGTGAGATGCAGCGAACCGCGCAGGAAATCCGCCAGCGTGGTCCGCGGTGGCACGTCTCCCGACACGCGGCGTCCATTGACCATCATCTCAATGAACATGGCCACCTCCGGACGTCATGGAGCGGATCAGAGCGCGCTCGACCAGCGTTCCGAACAGCGCGCGGCGATAGTCCTGCGGCGCATGCATGTCCTCCACGGCGTCGATCGCGGCGCTGGCCATCTCGCCAGCCTCCGCACACACGACCTCGTCGAGCCGGCGCCCGGCCAGATACTCCTCGAGCATCGAAATCCGTTGCTGGATCTCGGTGGCGCCAAACGCTACGACACACGGCGAGACCATGCGGCCTTCGCCGTCGAGATCATAGAACAGGCATACGCCCGCTAGCGCAAAATCGCCACGACGCCGCACGAATTCCTCGAACACGAAGCGGCGCGTGGGTGGCCATGGCGGGAGCCGCAGCTCGACAATGATCTCATCCGACTTCAGCGCTGTCGTCAGGGGGGCTTCAAGAAAGTCGGCCGCCTCGATCATGCGGCGGCCTGTCGGACCGATTGCGACGATCCCGGCCCCGCAAGCGAGTGCGACCGCCGGCAACTCAGCGGCCGGATCGGCGTGCGCCAGACTTCCGCCGACCGTGCCGCGATTGCGGATCTGATAATGCGCGACGTGGCTCACCGCCTCGCGGAGCAGAGGATGCGCCGCCGCGATGCAGGGATCGTTTTCGATATCGCGCCAGCGCACGAGAGCCCCCAGCACGAGGCCATGCGCATCGCTGCGCATACCCCGCAACTCGGAGAGGCGTCCGATATCAACCAGTATGCGCGGAGCCGCCAACCGATAAGCCATCAGGGGCAACAGGCTCTGACCGCCCGCCAGAACCTTCGCGTCGGGCGCAGCCAGCAGGCGGACGGCCTCGTCGAGCGTGGAAGGTCTGATGTATTCGATATCCGGCAGCTTCACGACCTGATGCTCACTCCACCGATGACTAGACCAGAACGTCGTCCGCTTCGGACCGTACCCAGAACACCAGCCGGCTTCTGGCGAACCGGACGAGACCGTGCAGGGTCAGCCCGATGGCGGCGAGGAAGACGAGCACGGCGAACATGCCGGCCACGTCGAGATTGAAGTTCAGCGAGGTGATCAGATAGCCCAATCCGACCTGCGCCCCGACAAACTCGCCGACCACCGCGCCGATCACGGCGAGAACGGACGCAATCTCAAGCCCGGCGAAAATCAGCACCAGGGCCGACGGGATGCGCAGGCGCCGCAGGATCTGCATCCTGGTCGCACCGAAGGCACGCATCATCTCGAGCTGATTCATATCGACGGAGCGGAATCCGGCGATCACGCTCACCATGATGGGAAAGAAGCACAGCAGCGCGGTGATGACGATCTTGGACGCCAGTCCATATCCGAACCACAGCACGAACAACGGCGCGATGGCGATCTTCGGCACGGTCTGCAACGCAACCAGATAGGGATAGACGAGCCGGTCCAGAACCGGAATCGTCGCGATCAAGCTGCCGCAGATCAGGCCGGCAAGCGCGCCGAAGCCGAACCCCGTCAGGATCGATGTCAGCGTCGCAACGAAATGCGGCCATATCTCGCCGGTCGCGATCAGCGAAACGAAGCGCCCAGCGATGGCGCTCGGCATCGGCATAACGAACGGGGAAATCGAAAACAGCCGGCAAGCTCCCTCCCAGACCGCGAGCACGGCAACCAGCAGGAGGACCGATTGCAGGGTGCGGGACATTCTCGGCAACATCGCGGTGCCTCCCTGTCAGAGATCGCGCGCGCGGACAGGATCGGCACCAAATACGGTACGGATTTCGTCGCACAGCGCGCCGAACTGCGGCAGCGCCATCGTCTTCAGGCCGCGCGGACGCGCGATATCAACGTCAAGAACACGCGAGATGCGGCCGGGCCGCGGCGACATCACCACAACCCGGTCGCCAAGTAGAACCGCCTCGGGAATGCTGTGGGTGATGAAGACGACGGTCTTCTTCTCCTCAGAGCACCAGCGCATCAGCTCGACATTCATGGTCTCGCGCGTCATCGCGTCCAGCGCGCCGAACGGCTCGTCCATCAGCAGAATCTTGGGGTTGCGCATCAGCGCTCGGCAGATCGCCACGCGCTGCTGCATGCCGCCGGACAACTCGAAGGGATACTTCCGCCCGAAGTCAGCGAGATCCACCAGTTTCAAGAGATCGCGCGCGCGCGCCGTCGCGGCGGTTGAGACATCACCCTTGAGTCCCGCCGGCAGCAGAACATTCTCCAGCACCGTGTACCATGGCAGCAGCGTCGCGGCCTGAAACACGATGCCGACATCGTCACGCGAGCCCTTCACGAGCTGATCATCGATCATGGCCTGGCCGCCGGTCGGCGTATCGAGGCCAGCCAGAATGCGCAGCAGCGTGGTTTTGCCGCAGCCGCTGGGCCCCACCACGGATAGAAACTCACCCTCGGCAACCGACAGATTGACGCCCGCCAGTGCCAGAACCTCTTCGCCCGAGCGGGTCGCGAAGCGCTTCTCCAACGCGCGAACGTCGATCATCGCACGTTTGTGCACTTCACCCGGATTGGACGTTTCGACTGCCATCAATCTTCTCATCGGACGTCCCGCGAGGATTTCGCCCCCATTAAGCTTTGTTACGATGGCCGCGTATTACGGCCGCCGTGCATTGCGCTACGTGCTCAATAGCGGTACACTGTTCCAGTTAGCTTAGGCGGGGTCGCATCATGCCGTCAACACCGTATTCCGAGCATGAAATCATCAGCAGGATCGGATCGCGACATGCGAAGGAACTGACAACACGCTGCAAATGGAGGTTTTTCCAAAACCGTCCATGCGCCTGCGATAGCGGATCGTTTCTTGAGCACAGGTGCACGAAGATGATGCATTGCGGTCATATCGGACCTCAAGAAAATGCTCTCGCATGTTTCTGACACACAAGGTATTCGCTTCCGAGGCGCTGCAGGGAAGCAGGCCAGGTGATGGAGCGCTGAGGGATCCCATGGACAAGAAGACCAAAACAACATCGGAAAACCAATCCGTCGCACGCGCGCTTGCCGTGCTCGACCTGCTGTCCTCGACTCAGGGCCCCCTCGGTGTTCGCGAGATCGCACGCCAACTCGGCGTGGCGCCCAGCATCGCGCAGCGTCTGGTCCGCACGTTATCCAATGCAGGTTATCTTGAACAGACTGGAGAAACCTCGCGCTATGCGATCGGCTACCGCGCGTTTCAGGTCGGGAACGCCTTCATCGCACAGAATAGCCTGCATTCGGCGGTGATGCCGGAGCTCTACGCGCTTGCGGACCAGCACATCAACGGCTTCCTCGGCGTACTGCGCGATCACGCCGTGGTGTATCTCGCGACCGTGCAGAGCAATGGTCCCATCGCCCTGACGCATCGTCCGGGACTGCAGACCTATCTGCACTCGACCGCGCTGGGCAAGGCGATCCTGGCGGCTATGCCGGATAGTCACGTCGTCCGCCTGCTCGAAGAAGCCACGCTGCCCAAACTCACGGAGCAGACCAAGGTGTCGATCCCGCAACTGCTCGCGGAATTGAAGCAGGTGCGCAAACTCGGCTATGCGACGAACGACGAAGAGAATCGGCACGGCGTCTATTCGGCGGGCGCCATCGTGCTGGATGCGGAAAACCGGCCGATCGGCGCATTGAGCGGAGGCGTCCCCAGCCTCGGCCTCACCCGTAAGGAACGCAACCGCGTGATCGCGCTCGTCGTCGAGGCCGCGCGCAAGGCCTCGCGGCGGATGGGCGCGCGCGTCGACGATCCGCCAAAAGCTGCGCTTCAAGAACGCACGACAGAGCCGGCGCGGCGGAGGAGCGGCCGGGCGGTCACGGCATAGAGCATTGCCCGCGAAGGAGACCGGTTCCCACAAAGCGCGCGATTAAGCAACAAGTTCTGAAGCCTGTCCGATTCTGTCCGATTCATCCGAGCGGATCGCCCTCAGGAACAGCGCAGGTCGTCAGACCCGCGTCGGTCGTCCGTCGCGCAACCTTTTCGCGGGACCTGAGTGCCGGACGTCGTCGCCGGGCGGCGGGAATCTGCTCCGGTCCTGACGCCAGATCATCAGGTCATCGAGGGTATCGAGATCGAGCGAAAGCTCCACGTCCTGGCGCAGACGAACCGAAAGCATCTGTGCCGCGGCGGCCTCGCTGTGCCGGCGAGCGCTCCCGAAGCCATACAGAAACATCGCACGCGCGAGGGGACGCCACATCAGGATATTCGTTCCGTCCTGCAGCCGGTCGGTGACGATCAGAACGTCGGGACCCATCTCAAACTCATCGACGAGACTGCGCAACGCCGCCGCTGACAGGCGCGGCAGGTCGACCGGCAGCACGATGACTTTATCTGCGCCCATGCCGGCAGCCTGGTCTGCCGCCAGCGACAGCGCCGCGTTCAGGCCGGCGTCGCAAGTTTCGATGCAGGTCGAGAAATCACGACGCTCAGCTTCCGTCAGCACCTCTTGCGAGCGGCTGACAACGTGAACCGCAGCGACGTCGCGTAGCGCCGCTGCGCAGCCGAACGTGTGGACCATCAACTCCCGGTTCAATCCATAGCGCGCTTCGGGACTCAGCACATCGGCCAGCCGCGACTTGCCTTGATGCAGCGGCTTGACGGGAATGATGATCGCAAGGCGTCTCGTCGGCGGGTTCGACATGCACTCCTGATGGCTGATCTGGTTCGAGTTCGCCGTCTTCAACAACAGAGCCGTAGCGCGGCCTTGGATCACCGATCGCGGCCCTTAGCCGAGCCCGGTGATCTGAATTCCCGCATCGGGGATCTTGTACGCGCGATTGATCCAGATCAGCACCGAGGTGAGGCTTTCCGCCACGGTCGAATTGGCCAGCGGACCGGCATTGATACCCTTGAGGCCAGCATCCTCGGCCAGCGCCATGATCTCCATGCGTGCATCCTTGTCGTCCGAACAGATCAGCACGTCGCAGGGAATCTTGAAATCGAGCTTTTTCAGCTTGTGAGCCGAGATATTCTGAAATGCGGACACCACCCTGACGCCCGGCCCCACCTTGGCCTGAAGCGCAACGGCCGCGGAATCTGTCGGCGGAAGCTGGACGGTGGACACCTTCGGCGGTACGAGCGGTACAGTGACATCCACCAGGATCTTGCCGTCAAGGAGGCCTGCGAGGCTCTCGATGGTGGAAAGCTGGGACGCGTAAGGCACTGTAAGCACGATGATGTCCGCCCCTGCGACCGCGTCTGCATTGGTCCTGCCCGCGAGTGCCGGACGTCCAAGGATGGCATTGAGCTCGTCGGCGGCGGCCTGCGCCTTCGCAGCGTCGCGCGAGCCGATCACGACGTCATGACCCGCATTCGCCCAGCGGATCGCAAGTCCGCTGCCTTCTGCTCCGGTGCCACCCACCACGGCAATCTTTTTCTTCTCAGACATCTCGCCCCTTTTGACTGTCACATTCCCCGACGGCAGACCGTCATTTGACGTGCGGCATCACTTCTTCAGCGAAGTACTGCACCTGTTCGTTGTATTCTTCCAGCGAGTTCACGGCCACCACCATGGCGGCGCAGTGATCGACGCCCATCGCTTTCAGCGTGTGGATTTTTTCGATCACCGACGCCGGAGAGCCGACAAGATTGGCCGTCACTTGGTGCTTGGGATCGCGCCCCGTGTAAGCGAGCGACACCCGGTGTGCGACAAGTCCGCTCTTCATATAGGTCGATTCGGCTTCTTCGTTGGTCTTGCCCAGCAGCAGGGAGAACTGCGGCGCGATCTCGATCCTTTCAGGATCGCGCCCAAGTTCGGCGGCACGCCCCCTGAGCTGCTTGATACGCTCCTCGATCTCATGGAACGGCCGCCAGCCCGGCAACCATCCCTGCCCGACGCGCGCGGCGCGTTCGATCGATGCCATGTTGTGGCCGCCGATGAACAGGGGAAACGGGGCCTGAACCGTCTTCGGGAAAAGTTCGACCTCCTTGAACGAATAATATTTTCCCGAGTGCGACGACACCTTCTGCGTGAGCAGGATATCGAGTGCCTGCAGCGCCTCGTCCATCATGTCGCCGCGCCGATAGGTGCTTGCGCGATCGCCGGCCCACGCCTCGAACTCCTCGCGATAGGCGCCGATGCCGACCCCCATCATGAAGCGACCGCCGGACAACTGGTCAATGGTCGTGATCTGCTTGGCGAGATAGACCGGCTCGCGCATCGGCAGCACCAGCAGGGCCGTGCCGACCCGCAGCCTCGTGGTCGCCTGCGCGATCATCGCCAGCGTGATCAATGGCTCGTAGAAGTTCGGCGGCGTGTCTGGATAGATCTTCCGCACATAGTGCTGGGTCGTCATGTGGTCATTGCCCCACACCGAATCGTAACCCAGCCGCTCACAGAGCTGCGCGGTCTTCACGAGTTCCTGCGGCGCGCAGAACGGGATCGGGTAAGACAGCCCTTCATATCCGGTCGCCAGACACACCGAAAATTTCATCACACTGTTCCTCTCCATTCGGCCGGTCGCCGCCGCGCAACTGCGACGCAGCTCTCTTTCAACCCAAAATCCGGAGGCGGCCGTCGCGCGCCATCAGCGATTCGGCACCGTTGCGCGTGACCAGAATCATGTCCTCGACCTGAAGGCCTGCGAAGCCCAGCTCGTAGTAGGGTGTCTCCACGCACACCACCATGTTCTCCTCGAATACGTCGCTGGAATTTCCCGCGATGTTCGGCGGGTCATAGCCCTCGATACCGATGCCGTGGCCGACATGGCTGCGGTCGTAGTGCGGAATACCTTCCCTGCGCACGGTCTCGATCACCTGATCGAACAGATCGGCTACCTTCAGGCCAGGCTTGAGAATGTCGTAGGCGCGCTGCACGCCTTTGTAGAGTGCGTCGTGATAGCGGCGCATCTTCTCTGCAGGTTCGCCCAGCACTGCGATACGCGAGATATCGGACCGGTAATGCCGGTAACGGCAACCGACATCGAAGCGGATCACATCTCCCCGCTGCAACCGATGCGTGGACGGCTGCACGTTGCTCATGGCGCTGCGCTCGCCGAAACCTATGCAGCCGGTCACCGGCACACCATCAAGCTCGGTGGTGCGGCTGTGAAACACGCGCGCCATCTCGATCTCGGTCATGTCCAAGCGCGCGGCCGCCAGCGCGGCGTCAATCGCCTGCTCGGAGATGCTGGCCGCGCGGCGCAGCCGCGCAATCTCCTCCGGCGTCTTGATCGCGCGCACCTTCTCCAGCAGGAGGAAAGAGCGCACAAAAGTCGCCTGCGGCAGCGCGGCGATGAGCTGCTCCATGCATTGCGGCGTGATCCCAATCTCGTCGATGCCTATCCGCCCCGCCGCAACTCCATGGTCCTTCAGCGCGCTCACCAATGCCTCGACCGGGCTCGGATACGCCTGCGTGGTGAACAGTTCTACCTGCCGCGCGTCGGCCGGGCTGAGCGTCGCGGCCGAATCCACATCGGTCTTGAAGAACGAATAGCGCCGGATATCACCGCCGATCTCTTGATCGGCTACGAGGTCGAGCAGCGCCGAATTCGTGACGATGATCGGCGCGCGGTATCCCTGCCGCAGCCGCACAGCGTAAGCCTGCGGCCCGCGTCGCACCCATTGCGACATCGCCCAATAGCCGCCGAGATACAGCACGTTCTCCGGCGAGGTGCCAATCACCGCATCAAGGCGCTCGCGCGCCATCAGATCGTCCAGTCTCGCCTCGTTCAGCAGCATGTCGTCCTGTGCAAATATCGGTACAGTGTTTCTATTATTGTCGCGCGTCAATGGAGGCGAGTCAATGTGCGAGAATGCGTCTGCGCCTTTGATCGCCTCGGGGAGGGCCGGATGCTCTTCAGGCCGGCGGCTTTGGCGTGTTGCAGACTGCGATCGCAAGCTCCGCGTAGAGCTCGGCGGTCCGCACGAGGTCGTCGCTGGTCATGGATTGCCCCTTGAAGTTGCGAGGCGGCCCGTAGGTGATGGAGGGAATGCCCATCTCGTTGAAGATCGATACGTCGCGCCACATGCTCGAAATCACGGGCGCGGCGAGTTCGAGCGGCTTGCCGAAGCTCTTTTCATGCACACTCCTCAGGCTGTCGAGCAGCACGCCGGTGTCGCCTGCTTCGTATGACCGGCGATAGACGAACAGCTCGACCTCGCCCGGGATGCAATGCTGCGCCATCAGGTCCAACAATTCGCGGCGAATGGCTTGTGGATCGGACACCGGCGTCAGGCGGCAATCGAGATAAAGCGCGCATAGTTCGGAGGTTCGGGTGATGTGATAGGGATTGCCGCCACGGATCGCGCCCACGACGGCCTTGGGCACGATTACGCCGTCCTTGCAGCGATAAATGAATCGTTCCTCGTATCGGCGTGCCCACTCCTGCAGATGAGGAATGAATAGCGCGGCGCGAACGATGGCGTTGGGATGCCGCCAGTCCACCGGCGCGTTGGGCACGAATGGCGTATAGAGCTGCGGATCGCCATGCACGGTGATCTTGAAGAACGCCTTGCCGGCCTCGATCGCCGCGTAACCAAAATCGGTTCCTTCGGCGACCAGCGCGAAGTCGGCAACGCCTCCGTGTTGGATCAGATAGCGCGTGCCGACTTCCTTGCTGAGATATTTCGGCGCCGAATACTCGTCCACAGCCTCATAACCGATCTCGCCCGGAACGGCCGAGAGCAGAAGATCACCCCGCAGCGGAATCTCCGCGCGCTTGATGGCTTTCGCCGCCAGCAGGAACGCCGCCATCGGGCCCTTGTCGTTGACGATGCCCTCCCCGTAGAGCACGCCCCCCTCGCGCCAGGCTCCATGATTGATCTCGCTCTCCGGCGCGCGGATGCTCCAGCAGTCCTCCTTGCTTCGGCCGGTGTCCATGTGGCTGTTGAAGATCAGGCTATAGCCGTCGCCCGTGCCCTGGAGGGTGCCGAGCACATTGAACCGCTCGGGCAGCATGCCGATCTTTCGTGGCCGGAAACCCTCGCGCTTCATCCAGGCGAAAACAAACTCGCCGACCTCGGCCTCCTGGCCCGCAGGGCTCTCGATGTTGCAAAGCGCTAGCGCCAGTTCGATCAGTTCGTCGCGATCAACGGTCACCCCGCTCATCAGGCCACTCTCACATGTACAAATATCGGTACACCGTTCCGATAAAGATGACAGGCAAGACGCGGGCGGTCAATGCACGTATCCGAACAGGGTCAGCGCCGCCGCGCACAGGGCCGCCCGCCACCAGCTTTGCTGATGAAAGATCCGGATCCAGAGCGCCAGCGCGACAAACGTCGTCGGCGCGAAGCCCGCCCACGGCAGTGCCACGGCGAACAGCAGCATGAGAACGATCGCGCCGAACGGCTCGATCCGGAACGACGTCTCGTCGTCGGGGATCGGCTCACGCATCGCGATCGCGATCAGCGGCAGCAGGATGGCCCCCGCCGCAAAGGGAAGCAGGCCGGGGCCGGGACCATCATCGGTCCAGAACCCAAGACCGAAGGCGCCGATACAGAAGACAAGCCCGAACGCGGCAAGCAGCGCGCCGGCCACGTAAGTCGGAACTATTCTCATCCCGTGCTCCGGATACATATAACCCGTGCCGTCGCTCACTTCGCCTTGCCGATTTCCTTGATGAGCTCACCCGCCAGCGCGTATTCGCCCTCGACGAGCTTCTTCACATCCGCGCCGGGCATATCGACCACCTCCATCGACAGGCGCGCCATCGTCTCCTGGAACGCCTTGTCATTCAGCGCACCGCGGAATGCCGCCTCCAGCTTGGCGCGGATCGGTTCAGGCAGGCCTGCGGGAGCGATGATCGCCTGCACCGAGCGCAGCGACTTGTAGCCAAGCTCATGCAACGTGGGCACATCGGGATAGGCCTTGGCCCGCTCGGGCGTGGTCACTGCGAGGAGGCGCACCTGCTTGTCGGCGACAAAGGGCACCCATACAGATGTTTCAGTGACGAAATCGACGTGACCGCCCAACAGCGCGGGCATGGAAGCGGCCGAGCCCTGCTGCGGCACGTGGACGAACTTGGCGCCGCTCGAGAACTGGATCGCCTCGGTCGTCAGATGCTGCGTCGTGCCGACGCCTGCGGTGCCATACTTGATCGCGCCAGGGCGCTTCTTGCCATCCTCCACCAGATCTTTAAGCGACGTCCATGGCGCTTCGGATTTGACGGCGATGCCGATCACGTTGTCGCCGTAGTAGCTGATGTAGGAAAATGCATTGATCGGATCGAACGGCAGCTTGCGTCCTTGCAGGGCGACCAGATAGCCGGTGCTCGACAGCGTGCCGATGGTATAGCCGTCCGGCGCGGCTGACGCGAGCGCGGCCATGCCGATGGTGGTGGAGGCGCCCGGCTGGTTGATGATGACGATCGGCTGGCCGAGGGAGGCTTCGGCCGCCTTGGCGAGCACCCGCGCGGTCTGGTCGGTACTGCCGCCCGCAGCCCAGGGGACGATCATCGTGATCGGCTTTTCCGGATACTCGGCGCGGGCTACGCCTGTCCCGAGTGCGATGGCGAGAGCAGCACCTGCTACAGTCTTCAGACCTTTCGAAAGAAGCACGTCTCGTCTCCCGTGATGGTCACTGGTTGGGGAAAATGCCGGCGGCCTTCAGGGCCGCGATGGCATCGTTTGTGTTCGCCGGCACGGCTACCATTTCGGGCTGAAGCGCGGCGGTCGTCGCGGGGTCCTTCAGGCCGCTCGCCGTGAGCAGCGTGACAACCTTGTCGTGGGGGCCGATACCGCCCCTTCGTAGGAGTTGAGCGACAGCCGCAGCGCCCGCCGCCGACGACGGCTCGACATACAGTCCTTCGCCGCGCGCCAGAATGTCCTGCCACTCCATCATCTCGTCATTGCCGATGGTGAGCGCTGCGCCGCCGGAACGGCGGATGATGTCAAGCGCCTGATAGGTGCCGCGCGTGGCGCCAATGGAAGCCGCGATCGACTGCCGGTTGATGCGCATGTCTGGCGGCGCATCCACGCCTTCCGCCAGCGCCGCGCCAAGCGAGCCATAGACCTCCGCAGCGACCATCTTCGGCATGCGGTCGATCCACCCGAACGACATCATGTCTTCGAAGCCGCGCCACATACCGAGCAGCGCGTCGCCATAGCAGACCGGCAGCACGCACCAATCCGGGACCTGCCAGTCCAGCTGCTCGACAATTTCATAGGCCAGCGTCTTGTAACCTTCGATGCCGAAGGGATTGCTGCCGACGACCGGCCCGAAGAACGGCGAGGTTGGAAACCAGCCGTAGCTGCGAACCGCGTGCTCCATCAGCGTCCAGCGGTCGGCCTTGTTCTCCACCACGATCACCGTGGCACCATATGCGCGCATCTGCGTCAGCATCGGGCCGGTGGTACCCTTGAAGGTGAACACCACGCAGGGCAGGCCCGCCTTGGCGGCGTAAGCCGCCGCTGCGGCACCGGCATTGCCGGACGAACTCGATACGATCACCTTCGCGCCGATCGCCTTGGCATGCGACACCGCCATGCAGGCGAGCCTGTCCTTGAACGACCAGGTCGGATTGCGGCTCTCATCCTTGCCGTAAAGCCCGCCAATGCCGAGACGCTCTCCCGCGCGGACCATGTGATGCAGGGGCGAACCACCCTCACCGAGCGAGACCCCGTCCTCCACGCTGACCGGCAGCAGATCGCCGTAGCGCCAGAGCCCGCGCGGCGCATCGGCTGCGGGAATGCTGCGCGGTCGGCGCAGCGTCTCATCATAAACGACCATCAGGTTGCTGCGCGCCACCGGACGGCACGCCGGACAATCCTCGGCGTAATGATCCGCCGGATAGCGCGCGTGGCAACGCACACATTCAAGGCCAAGAACGGCTGCCATCACAGCACCCGCAGCTCGGTGCTGCTCAGCATGAAGGAATCGACGCCGTCCTTGGTGACGACCATCGTGTCTTCCACCTGCAGCCCGGCGAAGCCCATCTCGTAATATGGTGTCTCGACGCAGATCACCATGCCCTCCTCGAACACGTCTGCACTGCCGGGCGCGATGTTGGGCGCGTCATACCCGTCGAGCCCGATGCCGTGGCCGACATGGCTGCGCTGATAGTGTGGCAGCCCCTCACGGCGCACGGTTTCCACCGCCGCCTCGAACACGTCCGCCGCACGCACGCCGGGCCGGATCATCTCGATGGCGCGATCGAGACCGACGCAGATCGCGCGGTGGTATTGCGCGAGCTTCTTCGACGGTTCGCCGATCACGCCGTTGCGTGCGATGTCGGCGCGATAGTGCTGGTAGCGGCCGCCGACATCGAAGCGGATGACGTCGCCGCGGCCGATCTTGTGCTCGGACGGCTGAACGTTGGTCATCGCCCCGCGCGGACCAGACCCGATGCAGCCCAGCACCGGCATGCCGCCCTCGTTGATCGTCTTGGTATGAAACGCGCGCGCCAGATCCATCTCCGTCGCGCCTTCACGGGCAACATCCAGCGCGGCCTGAATGGACAGGTCCGCGATCTGCGCCGAACGGCGCAGCCGCGCGATTTCCTCAGGTGTCTTGATCGCGCGCGCGTAACGGAAGACGTCGGCGGCTCGAACCAGCGTGGCGTCGGGCAGCGCGTCGGCGAGCTTATCCCAGTACTGGGGGAGAATTCCGATCTCGTCGACGCCGATGCGCGCCTTCTCGAGACCGCGCGCCTTGATCGCCTTGATCAGCGCGCCGACTGCATCGCCCTGATCGTCCTGCGCGAGCAGCGCCGCCATCCGCTTGTCCCAGGGATCGAGCTTGACGTCAGGCGTGCGGTCCACGACGAACTTGCCGAAACGCGCGATGTCCTTCACCCACACTTCAGGGTCGGCTACGAGATCGATCAGGCCAGTGCTGGCGATCACAACCGGCTCGCCTTTGCCTTCCCCGGGAGTCAGCACATAGGCCTGCGGACCGCGCCGGATCCACTGGCTCATGGCCCAGAAACCGCTGGAATAGGTTACATTCTCCGGCATCGTCGCCACAATGGCGTCGAGACGCTCTTTCTTCATTCCCGCAAAGAGGCGGTCCGCGTTCATCAGCATCAACAAGGATCTTTCTGTTTATCGGAATATTCTCTGGTTCGGCGCAGATGCGCGGGCGCGGCGCCCAGCCGACGCGAAATGCGCTCGGCAGCCGCCGTCACGATGTCGCGAAGCTTTTCGCGATCCTTGCTCTGCAACTGGCTGTGCGGCACTGCGCCGCTGATCCCGGCGACAGCCTGCCCGCTCGCATCGCGAATGACGGCGCCCACCGCGTAGATCGCATCGAGATTCTCCTGATCCGAAACCGCGTAGCCGAGCCGCCGCGCCTCGCTCAGCTCCTTCTGAAGAGAGCCGAAGGTCGTCCTGGTCTTGGCCGTCAGTGCGCGATAGGGCTCCGGTCCCAGCATCCGGCGGACTTCGTCATCGGTGAGCTCGGCCAGCAGCGCCTTGCCAAAGGCGGTTGAATGCAGGGCCCCGCGCGAGCCCGGCGCGCTGGTGATGGCGATCGGCCCTGTGCTCTGCAGGGCCTCCAGATAGACCATCGCTCCGTCACGCATCACACCGAGATAGGCATTGATCTGGTCGCGCTCCGCCATCTCCCGCAGCTCCGGCAGGCTCGAGCCGCGCAAATCATTCTTGGCGAGAAACATCCGCCCGACCTGGAACGCGCGGTAGCCGATGCGATAGCGCATGCCGTCCGAGGCGTGCTCGACATAGCCGCCCGCTTCCAGCGTGGCGAGCAGCCGTTGCGCGATGCTGGGTGCGATCGAGAGCCGCCGCGCCACCTCGCGAACGCCGATATCCTCGCCAGCGTCGGCAAGCAGATCCAGCACGGCGAGCGCGCGGGTCACCGATTGGCTGATGGCCCGGTCAGGTCCCGTCTTGTCCCGACTATCGGCACGGCGTTCTTCTTTCATGATTCATGTAGCCGTTGGCCGGAACTTGAGTCAAGCGACAGCGACCGCGAAGCCGATACTCTCCGCAGAAAGTCCACGTCGCCCGACGCGCTGGTCCTGGATTTAAAATCCAGATCGCGATCGCACGGCACGCCGCGCGTTCTACGGTTATGATCGCCATGGATATGGATAACGACGCGCACGATGGCATCGCCGGCCCTCTCACGATCGCCTGCAAATCTTCATTTCAGTCGTGATGTTCAGACTGCGGCGGCTTTAGCCGGAGCCGGCTTCTTCGGCGATCGTCGAAGGCATCACCGTGCGGATTACCGCGGTGGTGGCAACAAGGAGCGGGCGAGGCTGAGCTGCGGACACCTTCAAACCGCAAGGCCGGCGGCGGCCTCAAGGTCAGACTGACAACATCCGGCTGAACAGGACCGAGAGGCGGCCATAGATCGGTTCGGGATCATGCGAGTCGGCCTCAATGGCGTCATCGACCACACCGTGCATCCCGTCAAAGATAACGATAGCGGCAGCGCGGACATCGGAAAACGTCCATGCGCCTGCCTTCATCCCCTCGGCCAGCAGTTCGGAAAGCTGTGCGATGACAATTTCCTTATCCTTCGCGTTTCGATTGCTGTGGCGGAATTCATGAAACACCACATCGTGCAGCTTGTAGTTTGCGACATAGGCTTCGACCGTTCCGCGCAGCCAGGCGTCGAACCGGGCCGGATGATCGTCTGGAGGACATTGCGCAATCACATCCGCGACGCGGTTCGTGAAATCCCGCGAAAAGCGCTCACGCAGCGCCAGGATCACGTCCTCCTTGGTCGCGAAGTAATGATAGAAGGTGCCTTTCCCGACGCCGGCCCGCTCCACAATGTCATTGACGGTCGTCGCCTCAATTCCCCGGCCGATGAACAGCTCGGCCGCCGCCGACATGAGATCGTCCACCCGCACCTCGGCGGGGAGGATCAGGCGTTTGCGGGCTCGGTAGCTCCGTGTCCCGCCCCCTCTCGTTCTGAGCGCCATCGGCTGCCACCTCTCCGCCCTATCGACCCATAGTCGATTACTGCCACATTATAGCGATTCTTGAAAGGCTTATATTGATGACCGACGGTCGGTCTAAATACATTAACGCACCGGAATCAACGACATCGGTGCATCATGGCCTTCTCCCGCAGATCTTTCGCCGTCGCTGCCGTCTATCTCGGCACCTTCATGGCCTCTCTTGCCATCAGCATCGTCAGCGTCGCGCTGCCTGCCATTCAGTCAGACCTCCGAACCAGTCTGTCCGGCCTGCAATGGGTGGTCGGAGCCTACACGCTCTGCCTGTCGGCCTTCATGCTTTCGGCCGGGCCGCTGGCGGATCGCTACGGGCGCAAGCGGACATGGTTGGCCGGTGTCGCTGCCTTCACGACAGGGTCGGCGATCTGCGCCGCCGCACCTTCGCTCGCGGTGCTGGTGGCCGGCTGCGCCCTGCAGGGGGTGGCAGGTGCGCTCGTGATCCCCGGCGCGCTCTCGATTCTCACGCAAGCCTTTCCCGATCCGGCCGAGCGCGCCTCTGTCATCGGCGGCTGGTCCTCCTTCAGCGCGATTTCGCTGATCCTCGGACCGATGCTGGGAGGCCTGCTCGTCGATCATGTCGGGTGGCCGAGTATTTTCCTCGTCAACCTTCCGATCGGCCTTATCACCGTCTGCCTTGGCCTGTGGGCGGTCGAGGAAAGCGCACACCCCGATCATGCCGCCCTCGATCCGGCAGGACAGGCGCTGAGCATCGCCTTTCTTGGCACATTGACCTATGCATTGATCAACGCAGGCCATGCCGGCTGGAGCGCCGCGGAGACAATCGGACCCCTCGCCGCGGCCGCGATCGCTCTCATTTGCTTCATCTTGGTCGAAGCGCGCTCGGCACGACCCGTTCTGCCGATCGATCTCCTCCGTCAACCGGCATTCGCGTCTGCCAACTTCGCATCCTTCGTGCTCGGCTTTTCGGGCTACACCAGCCTGTTCCTATTCTCGCTGTTCTTACAACAAGGCCAGGGCTGGGCGGCGACGGAGGCCGGCTGGCGCATGGCCCCGGTCTTCGCTGCAATGCTGGTCGGCTCGTCCATGTTCGGCAAGCTCGCGCGCCGGTTCGGCCTGCATCGGCTGATGATCGCAGGCTATGTCCTGCTTGGCGTTGCGATGCTGGCCATGACAACGTTTACTCCGCTCACCCCGTATTGGATTGTCGCGCCAAGCTTTGCGTTGCTCGGCATTGCACAGGGGCTGGCGGTGCCGGCGACAGGCGCTGCCGCCATGGGAAGCGCTCCACGTGAACGAACGGGCGCGGCATCGGCGACAATGAATGCTCTGCGGCAAGGCGGCATGACCATCGGCATCGCCCTTCTCGGGACGATCATGAGCGCGCGGGCCGTGGCTTCGCTGGAGCGTGCACTTGCAAGGTCGGGCAGCAGTGACGCGGCAGCGGCTGCCGCCCTCGCCGTGCAGCGGCACGACATGCCGGCCGGCCTCTCCGTCGCGCCGGAGATATTCCGCACCATGCTGGAAGCAGCTTTCTCGCGAGGTTTCTCCGTCGCAGTCATGGTCGCCGGCCTTGCGGGATTGACCGCTGCAGTTGCGCTCGCCACCACCTTTCGGAGAGCACGCATCGAGCGGAGGATCACAGCGGCTCGTGACGCCTGAGAGGCTCGATCACAAGGCCACGTGAGCTACCGACGGAAGCCTCTGCCCTTGATCTCGAGGTCTTGCTGCCAAAGGAAAAGACCGCTCACAGTCCGAGCGCCTGTTCCGGCCAAGGCTGTGGACTCCCAGCCCGACGCATTAGCGCTGTCGATTCGGCATCCGGCCGCGCCCGGCGAGAGCTTCCGCTACTTCATCGCCATCGCAAACGCCGCCAGTGAACCGGTGCAAGCGGCCGCTCGCACGTGGTTCCAGAGCACCCAGCGATCGAGATAGTCTGCCCAGAGCCGTTCGCTGCTTGCGACGTCAGGCCGGGCTGCAGCCAGCACGTTGTTCATCGGCACGTTGATGCCCATGGTGACGACGATGCTGCCGATGAGGTAGAGCGCCGCGCCAATCAGGATCCAGCCCGGCTTGGCCGTTCCGCCGAGCAGTGCGGCGGCGGCCAGGATCAGCGCAAGAACTCCCGTTCCCGCGAAGATCGCGAGAAAGAACGGATTTTGGATCACCACATTGATATGATTCATCGCCGTTATGCCTTGCGGGCCGGGCATTTTCGCCAGCGCCGGCATCACTGAATTGGAATAGGC
>Ga0180222_1000779_pt1 | contig 40789 bp, 31 predicted proteins | sample eDN5th37CKraftOP_FD_151336 | JGI IMG/M metagenome (GOLD analysis project Ga0180222, IMG submission 151336) | Enriched Organic Plus compost microbial communities from Emeryville, California, USA - eDNA 5th pass 37_C Kraft OP (version 2) (version 2) ...
AGCGCATCCGCCGCTTCACCGGCATCGTCGGCGACGACCGCGTGATCGCCTCCACCGACTGCGGCCTCGGCGGCCGCATTCACCCGGACCTCGCGTGGGCGAAGCTCGAGGCGCTCGGGGAGGGTGCGCGCCGGGCCTGACACTGCCACCACCCGAAAACAACGCGAAGGCCGCCTGAGATCAGGCGGCCTTCTTCGTTTTTCGGAGTTCCGCGTTCGAGTTCACACCCGGTCCGCGTACATCCCTTGGCGGCGGAGGCGTCTCAACCGCGGCGATGCTGCCCTCATGGTGAGAACGGGGGCTCGCGCGGCTGCGCTTCGAACGTTGCTGTCGGCGGCCGGGATGGAGTTCGTCGACGGCGCGCGGCCATTTCGGATGGACGCACTGCCCGCAGAAGCACAAGACGAAGTGCGCCGTCTCTACGAGCAACTCGGCGGGTGTCGCAGGGATGTTCGCTTCGCTCCCGGTGGTTGGGACTTGGTCACGACAGACGGCCTGGCGGTGGAACTGGATGAGCAGTTCCACTTCACCCGGTATCGAGCGATGACGCTGCGCACCCAACGGCTTGCGGCCCTGCCGTGGGCCGAGCCGTACCTCGAGTACTGCGCCCAGTTCGAGACTGCAGCGGCTCGGGGAGGGGGGTGGACGAGCCCGTCGACCGAGAAGATGTTCGGCGCGTCGGGCCCCGTCGGCGTGTTCGGAGAGCGGGGGAGCGCGCGAGCGAAACAGCGTGCGCTCTATGACGCGATGAAGGATCTCGCGGCCTCGGTCGGCGTCGTCCGGCTGGCACGGATCTCGATCCACGACCGAGTCGACGGAGCAAGGGTCGACGACATCCTCTATGGGCGGACCACCGTGGATCCTCAGCTGCTGGGTGTTTTGCTGAAGGCGCGGGCGCACACCCCTATCGGGCATGGCGGGCGATCCAGTGGTCACCGGTAGTGGTTCGAGTCCACCCCAGACAAATCCCGCACAACCACCACCCGCAACGCCGAAACTCCCTCAAGCGACGTCACCGCAACCAGCGGCACTACCGGGCCGCGTCGAGTGATTGTCGACGCCGATCGTCGATCGTTCACTTGCCGACCGTCATACCGGCATCCGAGGTGGCGCCGGCCGGTGGGACTGGAGCTGTCCGATCGGTGCGATCATCCCTCGCCTGCTCTGAGCTCGCGATTCGGGTCAGCGCGCTGACATCCGCCGGATCATTGAGGCGTACGAGTCGAGGGCCTCGAAGATGCCGCGGTGCTGCCAGACGCGGCCGCGGCTCTTTCCCGTGGTCTCGGTGAGCACGTCCCGATCCGTCATTGCGTCCAGCGCGCGCAACGCGGCCATCTCGCCGAGACCGAGCGCGTTCTTCAGGTACTTTACGTTCACCGCAGGCTGACCGACGAGAGTGGGCAAGATCTTCCAGGCCGCGGCATCCGCACGGATGCCGGTCATCTTCTGGCGCGACTCTTCGAGCTGCTCGACGAGGTCATCGACGAGCTGCGTCCCCGTGGTCGCGGCGATCCGGCTCGCGTTGGCGAAGTCCCGAATGATCGGGCCGGCGTCGCCCTCCCTGAAGGAGCTGAGCGCGTCGAAGTAGCGGTCGACGTCCACGAGAAGGCCGGCCGAGATGGGCACGGCGGTGGAGCCGACGAGGCCCTTGTTGCGGAGGATCGACTGCGCGAGTGCTCGGCCGGTCCGACCGTTGCCGTCCGCGAACGGGTGGATCGTCTCGAACTGAGCGTGGGCAACGGCCACCTGGACCAGCACGGGAACATCTTGGCGCTTCACGAAGCTCACAAGGTCCTCGATCGCACCGGAGATCCGGTCGTGATGCGGGGCCACGAAGTCGGCCAGTCGAGGACCGGCTTCACCCCGACCGATCCACACCTGCTCTTGGCGGTACCGGCCGGCGTCCTGGAGTGGGAAGCCAGTCTGGTGGAGCATCAGGGCCTTGTGCATCGCGAGGATGGAGTCCTCGCTGATGTCGTCGGCGAGAGCCAGGGCGGCTTCCATGGCGCGCACGTTGCCGACGACGGTGAGCGCGTTCTGCTTGTCGCCCTCGTCGATCTCTGCAAGGGCGAGCTGCTTGGCCGACGTCGTCAGCTGCTCGATCTGTGACGACGACGCCGACTCCGTGCGAAGCAGGATCGCGGTCATCGGCCCGAGCGCAGGGTTGTCGGTGCCCAGCTTCTTCTGCGCGTGCTGATCGAACTCGACCAGCCGGCGGGTGGCGTCCTCGACGTCGGCGGAGTCTTCGCCCGAGACGACCGGCGACCACGCCGCGATGGGCGGCGTAATCGCGGCGTCGTACGGGCCGGTCTGACGCTCCACCTCGGCCCGCGAGTGCATCTCGGGCGCGCGCGGCTTCCAGTCGAACGTTTCGTACGTCACCGCATCGATGGGAACGAGACTCTCGGTAGGTGTGGGCATGGAATCACCTTACCAACACTTGACGCAATAAGTGTTGGTAAACCCATTCTCCATTCACAGAAGCGAGTAAGGGCATGCGACACCGTTGCCAGCACTTGAGCTGATAAGTGTGGCAACAAGCGCCGCCATTCTTGGTTGAACGCGGCGCATGCGCTGCTAGCGGAGGAGAAGGCGCAGCACGGCTCCAAGGAATGGCGGGCCGTCTACGGACATGGCCGCAACAGCGTCGAGTCGTTCAACGCGTTCCTCAAGGACGGCAACACCCACGCGCTTGAAGACGGGTCCCGGCGTCGACTCCGCGGCTCGGTCGCCCAGTACCTCCTTGCCACGTTGACGCTCGCACCTGAGCATCGCCAGCTCACCTCACCAGCACGCCAGCAATAAGGTCGGCGTCAGCCTGCCCGGAAACGGGAACTGACGCCGACCTTCGTCGTTTCCGCTGGCCCAACGGTGGTGCTACGCGAGGCAAACTCGCGCAATCACCCAAAAACAACGCGAAGGCCGCCTGAAATCAGGCGGCCTTCTTCGTCTTTCGGAGTTCCGCGTTCGAGGTCACACCCGTTCCGCGTACATCCCGCGGCGGGTTGTACGCGGAACCTGTTTTGCCGCGTGATCCCGCGGGTTGTAAGCATGTTCCGGGAGTGTAATCCTCTGCGCCCGGCTCGATAATCCTCTGGCCGTTGACGCGGACGGCTTGTCGAGGACGCCCGGCGATGAACAGGTCAGTTGCTAGAGGCTGCGGAGAGGGTGCCTCCTGGTCCTCGACCACCGGGGCGCGTCTACTCAAGCCGAGTCGTGAAGCGCGCGAATGTCGTGCGGGCGGTTCAGCGCTTCCCTGCCACGGCTGTTTGTCAACCCCGGGCGCTGTGAGCGTGGTAGCGACGTAGCGTCGTCCCCATGACCGCATCGGCGTTGGTCAGAGAAGGGGGGAGCTGTGTTCGCGACCTTGACGATCGATGATCGGCGTTTCGAACTCACCGAGACGCAGGACTTGGACGCCCTTCGTCAAGCGCTGGTCTCGGCAAGTCGTTCGACCGGTTTTGTCGCGGTCGGTGTGCGGGGAGGGTGGGAGGTGCAGGTGATGGTGACCCCTCATACTTCTGCCGTCATCTCTTCGAGAGATACTTCGCCCGAGGAGCGGGACGACGCGGAGGTTTCCGCGTGCGCGGGGGTGGCCTGGGTCTTTGACGCGGAATTCGATCTCTGACCATGAGGCGAGCACCCGCGAAAGCCGCCTGAGTGTGGGCGCCGAGACTGCTCCTGTCAGACGGTCATGATGTGCTGTCGCTGCTGTGCCAGCGGACACGTGAACACATCGCGCTCGCCGAGGCCGACCTTGTTGATGTAGCGGATGACGGTCGCGTACGACTTGAGCAGGCCGGTCTGGAGGTACGGCACCGCGTGGGTCCTGCAGTACTCCGCCACGATGGGTGCGGCCTTGCGGAGGTGAGGGCGGGGCATCGAGGGGAACAGGTGGTGTTCGATCTGGTAGTTCAGGCCTCCCATCGCCGCGTCGAGGAGGCGGCTGCCGCGGATGTTGCGGCTCATCATCACCTGTCGGCGGAGGAAGTCGATTCGCAGGTCTTTCGGCACGAGCGGCATCCCCTTGTGATTCGGGGCAAAGGAGACGCCCATGTAGAACCCGAAGATTCCGAGTTGCACCCCGAGGAACGCGAACGCGACCCCGGGCGAGAGCACGAGGAACACCATCGTGGTGAATCCGCCCAGGCGCACCAGCAGCAGGCTGACCTCCACCCAACGGCGATTGAGGTGCTGCCGGGTGCACACGCGTCGGATCCCCGATGCGTGGAGCGAAAGACCCTCGAAGAGCAGGATCGGGAAGAAGAACACGCCCTGATGTGCACGCAGCCACGAAGTGGACCGGCCGTCGCGGGCCGACACCTGATCGGCGTTCAGGGCGATCACCGGCAGATCGATGTCGGGGTCCACGTCGATTCGGTTGGGATTGGCGTGGTGCCGTGTGTGCTTGTGCTGCCACCATCCGTAGCTCATGCCGACGAGCAGGTCTCCGAGGATCAGGCTCGCCCAGTCGTTCCACTGTCCTGAGATGAACATCTGACGGTGAGCGGCATCGTGCCCGAGGAACGCGATCTGGGTAAAGAGAATGGCGAAGCCGACAGCGGTGAACATCTGCCACCAGGTGTCGCCGACCCAGATGAAGGCGATCACTCCCGCGGCGACCGTCAGGGGGAGAGCGATCAGCTTGGTCCAGTAGTAGCCGTAGCGACGACGAAGGAGACCGCGCTCCCGTATCGTCTGCGCGAGCGCGGTGAAGTCGCTCTGCCGTGCCTCGCCCGTCGCGTCGCGCCGAGGAGGTCCGGTGGCACGGATGCCGTTCATGGCACGATCGGCTCCTCGCGGCGAGGCGTGCGCTCGTGGCCGCCTTCACTGTCCCACGACGACACCTGCGCGTCATCGGACGGCGCCTGGTCTGCCGTCTCGGGGTTGTCACCGTCGTGCGGGTGTGCAGTGAACGTCACAGACTCGGCCAATGCGGCCACGGCGGCGGCGCGCTCGGCTTCCCGGTCGGCGACACCTTGCAGGGCGGTGGCGGTCGCCTCCTGTGCGCGGCGGAGGTGTGTGCTGATCTCGGACAACCGCGACGAGAGGGCGTCAGCCAGGCCGTCGCGCAGTTCTTCGAGCGTCGTGTCATGGATCACGAGTCGCCGGTCGGCTACGGAGAGCGTCACGCGGGGGTAGCCGGCTCGGGAAAGACCGTGCTGGGTGGCTTCACCGATGATCTCCGCGACCTCATCGGGGGCGGGGCGACGGGTGAAGACCGCTTCGACCGTGTACCGGTCGGGGGCCGCTGTCGTCAGCAGCGTGGCCGGGAGAGATCCGACCAGTACAGACGACAAGCCCAGGAGCGAGGCGTCGGTGACGTGTGTTTGTGTGCTCATGACTGGACGTTACGCCCCGCAGATGTGTGTCTCACAGGTTCAGCGATCGGTGGGCGATCCTTCCCCATTCGTGCGGATGAGCAGTGCCCCCGGCAGCACGCTGATCCGCACGCGCCTCACCTCGCCGAAGCCGTCGCCGTCGAGTTGAATCTGCCGGGGTTCATCGAACCCGGCTTCGAAACGGCTGCCCTGCGTGTAGGCGAGCGCGCGGAGATCCCCTGCGTACGAGAGCAGCGTGCGGGTCAAGCGGGAGCGACGTGCCCATCCCTGAAGCGTCAGGCGCGAGCCGATGCCGGTCCAGCCGAGGCGTCCCGCCGGCCGCATCATCACGACGTCGAGTCTGCCGTCATCGATGCGCGCCGCCGGCAGAAGAAGCATGTTCCCGGTGGGGGTTCCGCAGTTGCCGATGATGACGGTGTGCGCCCTCGCTGTCCGCACCGGCCCCTCGTCCACGCGGTACCGCAGCGAGAAGCTCCGGTTCTTCAGGATCGAGGTGGCGATCGGTGTCACGTACGCCCACCACCCGAGATGCTTCTTGGCCAGGGCATTGGTGCCCTCCGCCATGTCGGCATCCAGCCCCATGCCCGCCATCACGACGAAAGCATGCGTGCGGCGGTGTCCGGCGTCGTCACTCAGCTCCGCCAGCCCCACATCCACCGCGCGCGTGCTGCCCGCGAACGCCGTCGCGACTGAGCCGGCCATATCGTTGCGCGGGGCCCCAAGGTTGCGTGCCAGCAGGTTGCCGGTGCCCAACGGCAGCAACGCGATGGGGATGCCGGTTCCTCGCACTGCATCGACCACCGCCCGCACAGTGCCGTCGCCGCCGGCCACGAGCACCAGAGCTGCGCCCTCCGTCAGGGCTGTGCGCGCCGCCTCACGGCCGGAGTCGGCGGCGGCGGTTTCGTACCATCGCGTCGGCTCCCAGCCGTGCCGGTGGGCGGCCTCGTCGACGATCCCGCTGAGTCGGTCGGCCGGTGTCTTCCCCGGATGGAACACCACCGCGGCGTGCGGGAGGCGCGCGACTCCCTCCGCCAGGGCAGGCTCCGGCCGGGTCACCCGGATCGGGGGCGGTCGGCGGGTCGACGGCAGGAGCGGATCCACGGGAGAGTGATCACGCGGCGGAATTGCGGCCCCGCTGCCGGATGACCCCGACGATGAGAGTGCCCACGAACAGGATAATCCCGATGATCGCGAGCCAAAGGAGCCCCTCGAAGACGAAGCCCACCACCGCGAGCACCGCCCAGAGGACGAGAAGAATGACGATGACGGTCCACATGCCCCGAACGCTACGCCCGTAGCGTCGGTGCCGATAGGGGCGGGGCGGGAACCAGGGCCGTAAGTGGCGGGGCGCATCGTGTCCCGAGGAACCCCCACCGGGACGAGTCGGCCACCATGGATGCTCGAGACGGTGAGGGCCCTTCCCCCTCTACCCCAGCCCACGCACGGCGACTCTGGGTCACCAAGGTCCGATTCGGGTTCGGGACCCTCCCCGTTTCACTCGGGGGGTGGGTGGTAGCTCCGACGCTACGCCCCTGCCTGCTCGGCCGCTACCCCACCACGTGACGGTTGCCGGGATTCCGGAATCGATAGCGGTGAGACCATGGTGTCCCTCATCACGCGGCCTTTTACGTTTGTTGGAGTTCCGCCCACGAGTTCAGACCCGTTCCGCGTAAACCCATTGCTGCTGTCGTCGTTGTGTGAATTGGCCTGACTTTCGTTCCGTCCTTCAAGTAAGGATGGAACACGATGAACAGGAAGTATTCGCTGGAGATGCGTGAGCGGGCGTTGCGGATGCTCGCGGAGACGCGGCCGTCGCATCCGACGATGATGAGTGCCGTGCAGCATGTGGCTGGGCTGTTGGGGATGAGCCCGGAGACGCTGCGGCTGTGGCAGCGTCGCTACGAGGTCGACGCCGGGGTGAAGCCCGGAGTCACGACTGAGGCCGCTGCGGAGATCAAGCGGCTGCAGAAGGAGGTCTCGGAGCTGCGGAAAGCGAACGAGATCCTCCAGGCCGCGAGCGTCTTTTTCGCGAAGGAGCTCGACCACCCCTCGACGAGATGATCCGGTTCATCACCGAACACCGGGATCGTTTCGGGGTCGAGCTCATCTGCCAGGTCCTGCGACCGGCGGTGAGAGGATTCCTCACCTCACGCGGCTACCGCGCCGCGGTGAGCCGCGCGCCGTCCGCGAGACGGCTGCAGGACGATCTGCTGGTGCCCGAGGTCGCCCGGCTGCACGCAGAGAACTACGGCGTCTATGGGCGCCGGAAGATGCACGCGCTGATGCGACAGCAAGGGTGGGAGATCGGCCGCGACCAGACCGAACGCCTGATGCGGCTCGCCGGTGTTCGCGGGGTGCGCAAGTCCAAGCGGGTGTTCACGACGAAGTCTGATCCCGCGCTGCAGCGGCCGACCGATCTCGTCAATCGCCGATTCACCGCCGACGGTCCCCGCCGGCTCTGGGTCTGTGACGTCACCTATGTCGCCACCTGGTCCGGGTTCGCCTATGTCGCCTTCGTCACCGACGTCTACTTCCGGCGCATCGTCGGCTGGAACGTGGCGGCGACTTTGAAGGGGGAGATCTTGCCGATGCAGGCGCTCGACATGGCCGCATGGGACGCCGGCGACGACCTCACCGGGCTGACACATCATTCGCACCACGGGTCGAACTACATGACGATGGTCTACACCGACCGGATCGTCGAACTCGGCGCCGTCCCCTCGACAGGAACGGTCGGCGACAGCTTCGATAATGCGATGGCCGAGGCGGTCAACAACCTCTACAAGACCGAGCTGATCCGGCTACGCGGTCCCTGGCGGACCGTTGAGCAGGTCGAACTGGCGACCCTCGAGTGGGTGTGGTGGTGGAACAACCAGCGCCTCCACGGCGAGCTCGACATGCGCACCCCCGTCGAGGTCGAGCAGGCGTACTACGCTGACCAAGAATCTGCCCAGCCGGCACCTGCCGGACAAAGCCCCCAATAGGAACGAAAGTCAGGCCGATTCAACCCGAGGTTCGCGCTGATCAAGGCGACATGGGATGCGGACGGGATGCTGTTGCGCTACCTCGCTTGGTGCGTACAAGCTGCAGGCTCCGACGGCGGGGATAAGTGGCTGGGCGAACCCCTTCACGAGTGGGCGCACCATCCCGACATCGAACCGATGCGCCTGACCCACGGGTGGCGCGACCGGCTGGCCGAGGAGCAGCGCGCCGCACAGTCCGGCCACCTCGGCACCCATCCGTGGGGGATGCATCTTGGCCATGGCGACCACATTGGAGCGCCATCGGGACGGCACTGGGCCGGCTACTCGCTCGACCCGGACAATGCTGAGGACCTGAGCGGAAGCGCCCGGCTCATCGGCGTGGATCCTCGCGTTCGCCTCGCCACGTTCGTGTCCGACCACATCGGCGGATGGTACGCAGCACTCGCCGCAACGGGGGCTGACCTTCCGCACAAACCCGGCGACCGCAGCTGGCGGATCGACGTCTTTGTGAAGGCTGTCGGCTACTTGGGGGAGTACCGGCGCTCCCGCGAGACGGGCCTCTGGTTTTCAGGCCGTCACCGGTATCACCGGGTGGGGAACTGACCGTAGTTGTGGCTGGTCGGGCACGTCACCCGATCCCGATCGCACCGTGAGGAAGTCATCATGTCGCCGCTCCGCTCTAGCATGAAGAACCTACACATCTGCCGGGGAACGACTCACTGGGGAGGCAGCGTTGGCGCTTGGGTATCGGACGATCTTGACCTCCGATCCGACAGAGGAGAACCTCGCAGGGATCATCAGCGCCTTCGCTGAATGGGCGACTGCCAAGAAGGGGTTTCCCGAACTCCCCGTCGCGCGGAGCGTGGTTAACGCTTCCGGCGCCACGCTTACGGCGGCGAGCTTTACCAGCGACGACGGCGGCATCAGCGCCAAGCGTTGGACGCTGGTGGAGGACTGGGCGCCGCCGAAGTGGTATTCGAACACCGATACGCCGCGCGCGGGCGTCACACATGTCACGTTGGCGTTGGCGGCGTCGCGGCTCTGGTTCTGGGTGGATGTCGAACCGCCGACACTGGTTTACCAGGCTACCAACGGGCGCACCGTCGAAGAGGTTCAGCAAAGCGGTCGTCCCACGTTTGTGCACGACATCCTCAACACCGTGCCCATGCACGACGGCGTCGCCGCGCCCCTTCCTGAGTTTCAGGTGATCGCCACCCCGGGCCACGTCGATGAGCTTGCGTCAGTGCTGCAGGATCATACGAGGATCAGCGCTGTCCTCGTCACCGCAGCCCCTGACGACACTGCCGTTGCCGACTGGGCCGACCGCGTAACCAGGCTGGCGGGGCAAATCCAAGGCATGGCGATTGGCTTCGCCCTCGCCCCCGAAGCGCGCGCGTACTTCAATCGGCGCTATGGAGTCGCGGGGCATTGGATAGCGCCCGGGGCCATGAGGACCTTCCTTCCGGGCGCGAACCTCGCGGACCCACAAGACGCCTACCAGCATCGATTGCTCCACGCCTCAACCCTCCGCGATTCGGCAGAGGGACGCATTCGCCGAATCCTCCGCAACGCTCAACTGAAGCGACTTAGCGAACTACGCGTACCGGATGTCCTCCGCGAAATCGACTACGAGTTCCTGCGGCGTGAACGCCTGCAGCCGTTTGCCGCCTTGCACCAACCCGCGCCCTCGGACCCCTCGGCCGCTGACGCCGAGGTCTGGCGGGCGCTAGTCGAGGTCGCCGAGGACGAGATTAAGAAAGGCCTTGACGAGAAGCGTAGGCTGGAGACACAGCTTGTCGACGCACGCAGCATCATCGTCGAACTCCAGTCCGAGAACGACGAGCTCTATGCTCGGGCTTCGGCCGCTCATGAAGACGTTGCTGCCCTTACTAGGCAAACCGAGTACCTTCGCCGGGCCCTGACAGACCTGGGCCCGGAAGGCGCCGCGACGGCGTGGTCTTTCGTGGACGAGGAAACCCCAAAGTCGTACCCGGGCACCTTCGCGGAGCTGCTCGACCGGGTGACCGAACTACCTGGAGTCCGGTTCACGGGCGATATCGAGGACGCGCTCGAGCTCGATGAGCACACCGCACTCGGGACCGCCTGCGTCATGAAGACATGGGATGCGCTGCTCACGTTCGACACGTACGCACGCGCGCGGCACGAGGGCGGCTTCGACCAGTCCCTGAGTCATTTCATCACCTACCCCGATCACGGTTACCGGGTACAGATAGGCAAGATCGCGTGGTCGGAAGGAGAGACCGTGCGGAGTAACGACAAGCTGCGCGCGCAGCGCATGTTGCCCGTCGACGCGGCCGTCGATCCAGCCGGCCGGACGCTCATGGTGGCGCACCTCAAGCTCTCGAATCTCACCGGTGTCGCGCCTCGCCTCTACTTCAAGGACACCTTCGCGCACGTCGGCTACGTCACCGTCGGCTACCTCGGGTCCCACATGGACAACACCATGACCAACTGACCGGCGCCCGAGGCAGGCGGGTGCTCTGACGTGCTCGAGACTTCCCGACCTCGCCTCGCTACGCTCTTGGGGAAGCTGACTAACGTGGAAGCTTGTTGGGCTGGCGTAAGCATGAGTTGGGCAGGACGGACGATGTCGCATCTGGTGGCGGTGCTGCACAGCCTCGCGCCCGGCACCGGCGCGCGCACACGATCGCGGGTCGACATCGCGCGCAACGCTCTTGGGTGCGCTACGTCATCGGTGGTGAACTTGTATCCCGCACCGCTGCCGAGCGTGAACGCCTTGCAGGATCCCGTGGCGGAAGTCTGGGTGCGAGGTCGCCTCGAAATCGAGGACGCGCTGCGCCGCCCCGATTGCACCGACATCGTGCTGGGCTACGGGATCCAGGAACCCATAGGCCGCGCTCGGCACGAGTTCCGAGCGCAGGTCGCCTGGCTGCAGGACGTGCTGACGAGGGTTGAAGCGCGCGTGTGGGTGGTGGGCGGGCGACCCACTCACCCATCGAGGTGGCACCGCGTGAGTTTTCGGCAAACGCCAGGGCGGCCGTTCGAGGAGGCCGCGCGCGAACTCCTTGAGCCATACACACTCGTCCGCGAGGACGCGTAGCGCGACTTCCATCGCTCCGCGCTGGGTCACCTCGGAGAGGGGGTCTCCCGATGATCGTCGGTGCGCTTCGATACGCTCATCTCATCTCCTGGGGAAGGACTAACGTGCGTCTCGAAGACATTGCAGCGTCGCAACGCCTCGCCGGCATCGTGCCAGGTCGACCGGTCGAGGTGCTCGCGGCGTGGATGCACGGGGCGAATGCGGTCGAGGTCACATATCGGGACGAGAACGGTGGCCTGGGGCAGATCGTGCTCTACCGCGCCGACGAGGAACGCGTCGAACGCCACCTGGGCGGCGGGCGCCCCTTCGACGGCGACCCACGCGACTTCCGGTTGGCCGCCGAGGCGCAGCGCATCATGCTCGCGGGCCTCCACGACCCGATGCTGGCCGTCGCGACCAGCGACGTGCAGCCCCTGCCGCACCAGATCCGCGCCGTATACGGCGAGCTGCTGCCGCGTACCCCACTCCGGTTCCTGCTTGCCGACGACCCCGGCGCCGGCAAGACGATCATGGCGGGGCTCTACATCAAGGAGTTGATCCTCCGAGATGACGTACGGACCTGCTTGGTTGTCGCGCCGGGCGGGTTGGTCGAACAGTGGCAAGACGAGCTGGCGCTGAAGTTCGGGCTGGAGTTTGAGATCCTCGCTCCCGGCGCCGAGGACAGTGCTGCGGGCAAGAACGTGTTCGAGCAGAAGCGACTGCTTATTGCGCGGATGGATCAGCTGGCCCGCAACGAGATCCTGCTGGAACAGGTGGGACAGGCAGAGTTCGACCTGGTCGTCGTGGACGAGGCGCACCGGATGAGCGCGTCGTGGTTCAGCGGGGAGCTAAAGGCGTCAAAGCGATTCCAACTCGGTGAGCTGCTGAGCGAGCGCGCCCGCCACTTCCTATTGATGACGGCGACGCCACACAACGGGAAGGAGGAGGACTTCCAGACGTTCCTGTCGCTGCTCGACCGTGACCGCTTCGCAGGTCCCGGCGACCGGCACGCGCAGACCGGTACCGCCGAAGGGCTGATGCGGCGCATGGTGAAAGAGAAGCTGGTCACCTTCGAGGGCCGTCGGCTGTTCCCGGAGCGGATCGCCGAGACCGCCTCCTACCGGCTGTCATCGGATGAGCAGTACCTCTACGAGGAGGTCACCGAGTACGTCCGCCACGGGATGAACCTCGCCGACAGGCTGGAGGGCAAACGGAAGAACACCGTCGGCTTCGCGCTCACGGTACTGCAGCGGCGTCTCGCATCGAGCCCAGAGGCGATCTTCCAATCGCTTCGTCGCCGCACCGACCGGCTGGAACGCACCCGCGCCGACCTGCTCGACGGCATCCTCGACGCGCCGCCCCGAACGGCGCCCACGTCGCTGTTCGGCGACGACCCGATCACCGACGACTTCGATACCGACGAACTGGACGCCGCCGAGCTGGAGGAGACCGAGGAAGAACTCGTTGACTCAGCGACCGCCGCCCGCACCGCGGCGGAACTGGAAACCGAGATCGCTGACCTGCGGCGCCTCACCGAGCACGCGCGGCGGCTGCTGGACTCTCAGCAGGACGTGAAGTGGCGTGAATTGCGGGGCGTCATCGAAGGCGAGGTGCTCACGACCCTCAACGGCACGCCACGCAAACTCATTGTGTTCACCGAGCACCGAGACACGCTGAACTACCTCGAGCGGCGGATCACCCAGTTGCTAGGTAGACGTGAGGCGGTGGTCGCCATCCATGGTGGCGTGCCCCGCTACGAACGCCGGCGGATCACCGCAGAATTCACCTCGAACCCCGACGTGCAGATCCTCATCGCCACCGACGCCGCCGGCGAGGGCCTGAACCTCCAGGCCGCGCACCTGATGGTGAACTACGACCTGCCCTGGAACCCGAACCGGATCGAACAGCGGTTCGGTCGCATCCATCGCATCGGCCAGACCGAGGTGTGCCGCCTGTGGAATCTCGTCGCGGAGGACACACGCGAGGGCGAGGTGTTCATCCGCCTTCTCGACAAGATCGAGGAGCAGCGCGCCGCCTACGACGGCGAGATCTTCAACGTCCTCGGCACGTCCCTCGGTGACCTGTCGCTGACTCGTGTGCTGCGCGACGCGATCCGCTACGGCGAACAGCCTGATGTGAAGGCGAAGATGTGGGAGGTCATCGACGAGGGAGTCTCCTCCGGGCTCCAGGAACTGCTCGATGACGAGGCCCTCGCCAGCGAAGCCCTGGCACCCACCGAACTGGAGGCGCTGCGCCGCCAGATGGAGGACGCGAAGGCCAAGCGCCTCCAACCCCATTTCATCCGCGATGCCTTCCTCGAGGCCTTCGACCGTGCGGGCGGACGCATCGAGCGACGCGAGAGGGGCCGGTACGAGATCACCCACGTCCCCGCCAGCATCCGCGAACGTGCCGCGCGTGCACCCGTCGCCCGCCGCTACGAGCGCATCACGTTCGACGCCGCCACCATCGACGTTCAAGGCACGCCCCGCGCCGAACTGCTCGCGCCCGGCCACCCGCTGCATGACGCCGCACTTCAGCTCGTGATCGACCAGTACGGGCCGGTGCTCGACCGCGGCACCGTCCTCACCTCCGACGCGGTGACCGAGCCCACGTTGCTCGTCGGCGTGCTCAACGAGGTCCGTGACTCCACCGGGCAGACCGTCAGCAAGCGGTTCGGGTACTCCGTCGTCGGCGCCGACGGCACCGTGCGCGAGGCCGGCCCCGCCCCGTACCTCGATTACGCGCCCGCCGACGAACCGCAGCGCACTGCGGGCACGAGCCTTCCCTGGCTCACTCAACGAGAGAAGGATGCCGTCTCCTGGGTGATCGCCGAGCAGCTCCCCGTGTTCGCCGCCGACGTGACGACCCACCGCACGAACGAGTACCTGCGCGTCCGCGAGCGCGTCGCCACGCGACTGACCCGCGAGGTCAACCGCCTCTACACCGAGGCGCTGAAGACCGACGCCGACGCCGCTGCGGGCAAGAAGGTGCGCTACTCCGCCGAGACGCTGCGCCGCCGCGCCGAGGAGCTGGAGCAGCGTCGCGAGACCCGCCTCGCGCTCATCGACCGGCAGCTCGCCATGTCGCCCGTCACCCCGCGCATCACCGCCATCGCACTCGTCATGCCCGCAGTCTCCGATTCCGGCGCGCCCGGCGACGTGGCCGCGAGCGCCCTTGCGCGCGCCGAGGTCGAACGCCGTGGCGTCGACGCCGTGCTCGCCGCCGAGCGAGCCCTCGGCCGCACGCCCGAGGAGCAGGCACACAACAACCCCGGCTTCGACGTGCTCTCCCGCCCCGCCGAGGGTGCGGGCATCCGCATCGAGGTCAAGGCCCGCATCGAGGGCTCGGACACCTTCACGATCACCCGCACCGAGGTGCTCACCGCGCTCAACGCCGCACCCGACCACCGACTCGCCCTCGTGCGGGTCAGCGCGAGCGGGCCGCAGCACGACGAGGTGCGCTACATCGGCAACGCTTTCGAAGGCGTCGAGCCCGCCTGGCTCACCGATTTCGATGTCGTCTCGCAGAACCTCTCCTGGAGGGACTGGTGGGCACGTGGCAGCGAGCCGTTCTAACGCGGTGGTGGAGTGGCGCCCAGCGCTATCCCTTCGCCCGGAACATCCTCGTGAACAGGACTCGCGCTTCTACGCGCGTGTCGACGACGAGATCACCTTCCAGACTGAGGCGACGCTCGACCTCGTGCGGATAGATGATCGGGTCGGTTCTACGACCGCACTGCGGCGCACGGCACGCGCCGAGTCTCGCCGGTGGCGCGCCGCAATCCGCGCTGGCCACACCGAGCCCAGGGCGGAGGGTAGCGAAGCTGTCGGAATGCCAGAGTTCGACGCGCGGCTGGTCAGCGGGCGCATCGCAGAGGCAGACGTAGAGCTATGGGGGGAGTGGCACGACGCGTCGACGTGGCTCTATGTAGTGGTGGACAGTGAGAATCGAGCTCAGGTCAGTCCGACGAGCTCTGAAGAGGCCCGGGCACTGGACCGCATTTTCAGCATGGCATCGTGGCCGAGCATTCCTGCGGACCGTTTGAGGGAGGCACTAGAGGCGGTGCCGCAGCTGCAGCAACTCGTCGTGCTCGATGTCGGCCAAGGGTCCGCAAACGCATTGCTTGACGCTAACGGTCAGACCATCCTTCACTTCGATGCCGGTACAGGCGTAGGGCAAAACGCGATGACCGCACCGGCGCACCTCTCATTCTGCGTCTGCGGCGGCAACCCAATTGTGATTCTGTCGCACTGGGATCAGGATCACTGGGCGGGGGCGCGGAAGGACACTTCGCTGCTGAACGCGACATGGATCGTCCCACGTCAGTCGATCGGCGCTACGCATAGCGCGTTCGCGCGCAGCATCCTCCAGGCCGGCGGGCGCATTTGGGTGGTGAAGCGGTCCAGCCGTCCACGAGTGAAATCGCTGAGCGGCCAATGCCTCAAGCTGCTCCACGGCACAGGAAGGAGCCGAAATGACAGCGGTCAAACGCTTGTCGTGGAAGGAGCGGGGACGTCGTGCAAGTGGGTTCTCCCGGGTGACGCGCGCTACGACAAGATCGACCAGCTGTCGTCCTACGCATGCGCTCTCGTAGCCTCCCACCACGGCGCCCGACAACCAGCAAAGAGTGTCCCCCCGCGCAGGAGCGCATGTGATTACGCTCGCCTGGTGTATTCCGTTGGTCACGGCAACTCGTACGGGCACCCCAGCACGGTCGCGCAACACTCTCACTCTCGATCAGGCTGGGCCTTGGCGGACACGCGATTCACGGGGGCGAGTGCTCAGGGGCGGCACTCCATAGCTGTGGGTTGCCAGCGGCGCCCGCAACCTTCTCAACATCTCGCCGCGGTGCACAACGTTGTCATGGTCACCTAACGAATGGACCCGTGTTCGAGGGCGGCCTTTGGAGGACGGTGGAGCCCTTCGCGGGCGGCATCGCCCCCCGTCGCACCGGCGCTGTCCTACCCCGCCGGTAGGCTCGAAAGTCGCAGCAGGACCAAGCGCGTGAGCGCACCCGAGAGGAACGCAGTGGCAGTCAAGCGCAAGCTCATCGAGGTCTCCCTCCCTCTGGAGGAGATCAACGCGCAGTCGGCGCGGGAGAAGTCCATCCGGCACGGGCACCCATCTACTCTGCACCTGTGGTGGGCGCGGCGTCCCCTCGCAACCGCCCGCGCGGTCCTGTTCGCGCAGCTCGTCGACGACCCCTCGAACGACATCGATGAGTATCGCGCTGAGGCGGAGCGCAACGGCTACGAAGACCCGGATGCGTGGGCCGAACACCGCGTGAAGCAGGAGCGCGAGCGGCTGTTCGACTTGATCAGGCGGATGGTCAACTGGAACAACCTCGGCGATGAGGCACTGTTCAGCAAGATCCGCGCCGAGATCATGAGGTCTACGAACGGCAACCCGCCCGCGATCCTCGACCCCTTCGCCGGCGGTGGCACCATCCCGCTCGAGGCGCAGCGGCTCGGGCTTGAAGCCCACGCGAGCGACCTCAACCCCGTCGCCGTGCTCATAAACAAGGCGCTCATTGAGATCCCGCCGAAGTTCGCTGGGCGTGAGCCGGTATTCCCCGGCGCTGCGGGCACCCGCACCGACTGGCCCAAGGCGACGGGTCTTGCGGAGGACGTGCGACGCTACGGCGAGTGGATGCGCGACGAGGCGCAGAAGCGCATCGGGCACCTCTACCCGAAGGCCAAGCTTCCCGGCGGCGGTGAGGCGACCGTCATTGCATGGATATGGGCGCGCACTGTCACATGCCCGAACCCGGCATGCGGGATCGAGATGCCCCTCGTGCGCTCGTGGTGGCTCGGCAAGAAGAAGGGTAAGGAGGCCTACGTTGTGCCGCGCGTCGTCGACGGCGCGGTCGAGTACTCGATCGGGCACGACCGGGCTCAGGCGCCGACGAAGCAGACGGACGGCACGATGTCGGGCCGTAGCGGCGCGGTCTGCGTTTCCTGCGCGACCGCGGTGCCCACCGGGTACATCAAAGAGCAAGGCATCGCGGCCCGGCTCGGCGCAACGCTCATCGCGACCGTGGCAGAGGGCAGCCGTCAGCGTATCTACCTCGCTCCAACCAAAGAGCACGTCGACGCGGCGGACGTGCCACGCCCGGCGGACGTGCCCGACCAGAAGCTCGGATACGACCCGCGCAATCTTTGGACGCCGACGTATGGCCTGGACACGTTCGCGTCTTTGTTCACGAACCGGCAGTTGACGGCGCTGACGACGTTCAGCGACCTCGTCGCCGAAGCACGTGAGCGTGTCCTCGCCGACGCGCGCGCCGCGGGCCTGCCGGAGGGCGACCGCCTCCAAGTAGGCGGCACCGGTGCCGCCGCCTACGCCGATGCCGTCGCCACCTACTTGGGGTTCAGCGTCAGCAAGGCGACCAACGTCGGCTCGGCGCTGACATCGTGGATGAGCGATCGTGGGGCGTTCCGCGAGACGTTCGCGCGCCAGGCGATTCCGATGGTGTGGGACTTCGCAGAGAGCAATCCGCTGTGGGACGGGGGTGGCACGTTTTCGTCCGCGATCGAAAAGGGTGCGATGTCGATCGACGCACTCCCGGCAACAGGATCCGCCAACGTGGCCCAGGCTGATGCGGCTGCGCGAGACCTTTCAGCCCTCATCTCTACCGATCCGCCGTACTACGACAACATCGGATACTCGGATCTAAGCGACTTCTTCTACGTATGGCTCCGCCGATCACTTCGTTCAATCCACCCGGAGCTCCTAGGGACGATGCTCGTGCCGAAGGCAGAGGAGCTTGTCGCGAATCCCTACCGTCACGGTGGCACTGACGGTGCGAAGCGGTTCTTTGAGACCGGCTTCGAGCACGTCTTTGGGCACGCGCGCGTGACGGCCAGAGATGACTACCCGATCGCTGTCTACTACGCTTTTAAACAGTCCGAGAGCGACGAGGCCGGTGAAGCGTCGACCGGCTGGGAGACGATTCTCGGTTCGATGGTGCAGTCGGGGTGGAGCGTCACTGCCACCTGGCCCATGCGAACCGAAGGATCAGGCCGAATGATAGCGAAGGACACAAACGCTCTCGCGTCATCTGTTGTCCTTGCCCTGCGCCCCCGCCCGGAGAACGCCCCGACAACCGACCGGCGCGGCTTCATCGCGGCGATGAAGCGCGAGCTGGGCCCTGCACTCCGCGAGCTGCAGCAGGGCGGGATCGCGCCGGTCGATCTCCCGCAGTCGGCTATCGGCCCTGGCATGGCAGTGTTCTCGCGGCACGCGAAGGTCATCGAGTCCGACGGATCGGAGATGTCGGTGCGCTCCGCGCTCGCGCGGATCAACGAGGTGCTGGATGAGCTGCTGACCGAGCAGGAGGGCGACTTCGATCCGACGACCCGATTCGCCATCGCGTGGTACCGCAGCAACGGCTATGACGCGGGGGCGTTCGGCGACGCCGAGAACCTGGCCCGAGCTCGAGCGACCGCTGTCTCGACGATGGAGCGCGGCGGCATCCTGAGTGCCCGCGCGGGCAAGGTGCAGCTCTACCGTCCGTCTGACCTGCCCGACGACTACGACGTGACCACCGATCAGCACGTCTCGGCGTGGGAGGCGCTCCAGCACACGATCCGCATCCAGGAGTCAAAGGGCATCCCCGCAGCAGGCGCATTCCTTCAGGCTGCGAGCCGACGCTCCGACGGCGCGGTCGACCTCGACCTCGTGAAGGAGCTCGCTTACCTGCTGTTCCAGGTGGCCGAGAAGAACGGCTGGACGAAGGACGCGATCTCGTTCAACGGCATCGCCACGTCCTGGTCGGAGCTGCTCGACTCTGGGCGGACGGCTGCGCCCGTCAGCACGGCGGCGACGCTCGACTTCGACGCGCTCGACGAGTAGTAACGCTCGCGCGATGCCGGGACGCAGCGGTGAGTCGACGCCTGTGACCTACCAGGAGTTCGTTTCGCTGTGCCGCCGATACGACCGAGACCAGCTCCTCTGGCTGCTGTACCAGGCGTCACGGACTTGGGACGGCGAAATGCTTCTGCCGAACGGTCAGGTGAAGAACGTGCTGCCGTGGACGGTCGCGGGGGTCGCTGCGGTGCTCATCTGCCGAGGCACCAGCGGTGGCAGGAAACCCGCTTACGCCGATGTGGAGCTGATCTGCAACCGTTTCATGCACCTCGTGCAGCCGGGGCCTCTGAACGGCATCGACGACCTCGTTCGTGGGTTGTCGCGCTACATTTCCCAGCAGGCACCGCATCAGCGCGCGGGGCTCGCCGAGCTGTCGCGGCCGGTGGCGCTGTACGCGGAGACAGCCTTCCCCGACGGCTACACGCCGCGTGTCATGGCCGCTGGCTGGGCGGAGGATCTGCTGGGAGCGTCGGTCGCTCGTTTCGTTTCCATCGGCTTCTGTCTCTGGGCCGCGGCGTTGAGTGGGAGCAGATACCCGTTCCCGTGGGACGAGCGAATGCTCTCCATCATCGATGATTTGGGCGGGATCGAGGTCTTCAGCGCGATAACCGAAGCGCAGTTCCTCACCGACATCGACGCATTCAAGTCGGCTCGACGCGCCGCGGTCGATGGGCCGGGCGGCACGCCGAACGAGCGGTTCGTCCGCGAGCCGTTCGCCTACAACCCGCTCGTTGCGAGACCGCTGGTTGGCGGGATTGTGCCCGGTGAGTGGATTGCGCCGTGCGTCCAGATGATTGAGCTGCGAACCTCCGTGCAGGGGGTTCTCTACTCGGGACTCGAACGCTGGGAACAGCAGTTCACGGATGACGCGGGGCAGCTCTTTGAGCAGTACGTCGGACGGCAGCTACGACTCGTCGAACACGCTGTGGTAGTCCCCGAGATCCCCTATCAGGACGGACGCAACGCGAAGAAGACCATCGACTGGTTCGTCGTGCTCCCCGAAGCGGTGCTCCTGGTCGAGTGCAAGAACTCCGTGCCGACCGCAGCGGTACGCGAAGGGCTCGACGGGTTCGGAGACGCCCACCAGCGACTCAACAAGGGCATCGAGCAGATCAACAAGACAGCCCAACTCATCCGAGAAGGACAGCCGGAGCTGTCATCCATCCCCGCGGATCGACCGCTGATTGGACTCGTGGTTACCCTCGGCAACTTCGATTTCGCTAACGAGGTCTACCTCCGAGCGCAGATGACGGCAGCCGACATCCCGACGAGCATCGTCGGGATCGACTTCATTGAGCAGCTCGTGACGCTGGTGGGAACGGACTGGCCAGGGTTCATCGGCAAAGCCGTGACCCTCGTGCAGCCCACCAACGTCATCGAGGCGCGGAGCTGGATCGACGGATTCACGCTGAGCGAGAATCCGATCCTCAAGTCGGCGTTCGAGTCGTTGCCCGTCATCGCTGCACTCGGCCACTCGCTCCCAGACGCGCCGCCCGACGTGACCTCGAACTCGCCCGAAGACTGATCGACCACGCCTGTGTCGCAAGCCCCCGGTAGCCTGGGAATCCAGGAGGCTTTCTAATGGCGACTTCAAATCGTGACCGCATCGGGCGGATGTTCGAGATCCTTGCGGAGGCGCTCGACCCGTTCATCGCGGAGGTGCTGGAGCCTCAGATCGGTGATTCTGATTGGGCGCTGGTGGTCAAGCTCGCCGACGAGGAGAAGGGCATTACCGGCAAGGCATACAGCCGGGAAGACCCTGCCGTGCAGCTTCGGATGCTGACCGAGGGATTGACGGGTCGGGTGAAGAAGGGCTGGTATCCCTTCAAGGGTGTCGTCACCCGCGAGCACGAGGCGTATGCGAGTCTGCTGCGGGAGACCCGGAACCAGTGGGCGCACAACGCCACGTTCAATGATGACGCGGCGCTGCGGGCGCTCGACTATGCACGGCTGCTGCTGGCTGCGGTGGGGCAGGCGTATGCGGCCGACAAGGTGGACGCGATCCGGCTGGACCTGCGGCGGATCGCCACGGGCAAGCAGGACTCGCGGGCGCTGAAGTCCTCCACCGTGGTGCCTGGCGCGTCGGGGCTGGCCCCGTGGCGGGAGGTGTTGAAGCCGCGCGACGAGGTGGCGACGGGCAACTTCCAGTCCAGCGAGTTCGCCGCCGACCTCTACAAGGTCGCCCGCAATCCTGCGGCGACGAGCGGGGAGTATTCCGACCCGGCGCAGTTCTTCGCCCGCACCTACCTCACCGAGGGTCTGCGCGACCTGATCGGCCGTGCGGTGAAGCGCCTCGCGGGGGACACAAACGCTTCGCCGGTGGTGAACCTCCAGACCAACTTCGGTGGCGGCAAGTCGCACTCGATGCTCGCGCTGTGGCACCTGGCCGGCGGCCTGCCGCTGGCGAAGTTCCCGCAGGATGCGCAGGAGCTGCTGACGGCGAACGGCTACCCCGCGGAAGGCGTCACGGCGAGCCGGGTCGCGCTGGTCGGCAACCATTTCGCGCCGCAGGGCGAGACCAAGGACGACGGCACCCGCGTGAACACGCTGTGGGGTGAGCTGGCGTGGCAGCTCGGCGGGCGCGAGGCGTATGAGATTGTGCGTGAGCACGACGAGAAGCGCACCAACCCCGGCGGTGATCTGCACGTCCTGCTGGCGAAGTACGCGCCTGCCGTGATCCTCATCGACGAGTGGGTCGCTTACGCCCGGCAGTTGTACGGCCGCGAGGATCTCGCGGGCGGGACGTTCGACACGCAGTTCACGTTCGCGCAGTCGCTGACCGAGGCGGCGAAGTCGATCCCAGGCGTACTGCTCGCGATCTCGATCCCCGCGTCGCACGACGGCGACGACAGCGGCGAGGTCGCGGGGGCGGCAGAGGAAGTCGGCGGCTCGAACGGCATGGAGGCGCTGAAGCGGCTCCAGAACGTTGTACGCCGGGTGGCCGACCAGTGGCGACCGGCCTCTAGTGACGAGGCGTACCGGATCGTGAAGCAGCGCCTGTTCGAGGCGGAGGACGCCACCGCGCTCGCGCAGATCGCGGCGACCGCGAAATCGTTCAGCGACTTCTACCAGGCCAACGCGGGGGAGTTTCCCAAGGAGGCCCGTGACCCGCAGTACGGGCGGCGCATCCAGCAGACCTACCCGCTTCACCCCGAGCTGTTCGACCGGCTCTACGAGGACTGGTCTTCGTTGGAGCGGTTCCAGCGCACCCGCGGCGTGTTGCGGCTGATGAACGCCGTCATCCATGCGCTGTGGGTCGGTGAAGACCAGGGTCCGCTCATCCTGCCCGGCTCCATTCCGCTGTCGGTCGCGTCGGTGAACGCGGAGTTGACGCAGTACCTCCAGGACTCGTGGAAAGCCGTTATCGACGCGGATGTGGACGGCGCCAACTCCGAGCCCCATCGCATCGACAGCGACAAGCCGGTGCTCGGCCAACGCTCGGTCACCAAGCGCTTGGCGCGCACCGTGTTCTTCGGCGCGGCGCCGACCATCGGAACCGCTCACAAGGGCATTGATACGCAACGCGTGTTCGTCGGCACCGCGGTCCCCGGCGACATCGTCGGCAACTTCCACTCCGCCCTCACCCAGCTCGGCGACCGCACGACCTACTACTACTCGTCGGCGGGCAAGCACTGGTACGACACCCAGGCCAACATCACCCGCCGTGCGAAGGACGCCGCCGACGCGCTGCACCCCGAGGACGTGTGGGCCGAGATCGTGAAGCGGCTGCGGGGCGAGGAACGCGCCCGCTCGGACTTCGCGGGTGTCCATGTCGGCCCGACCGACTCGGGCGACATCCCCGACACCGACCAGGCCAGGCTCGTCATCCTGCACCCGAAGTTCCCGCACCGCCGCAAGAAGGGTGACTCCCCCGCGCAGGACTTCGTCCAGCAGGCCACCGAGCGACGCGGGACCGCGAACCGCGCGAACCGCAACATGGTCGTATTCCTTGCGCCCGACGAGGACCGCCTGGCCGAACTCGACCAGGCCGCGCGCTCGTTCCTGGCGTGGAAGGTGATCGCCGAAAAGGCGAACGAGCTGAACCTGACTCCGCAGCAGCTCGCGCAGGCCATCGACAAACGCGACCAGTTCGGCCGCACCGTCGACGACAGGCTTGCGCTTACCTACCAGTGGGTGCTCACCCCGGTCGCGCCAGACCCCGGCTCACCGTTCGAGCTGGAAGAGGTCAAGGCAGACGGTCAAGCGGGCTCACTTGCGGAGCGTGTCGCCAAGAAGCTCGGCAGCGCCGGCGGGTACTCCACTCAGCACGCCGCCCGCTCGATTCGTCTCGCGCTCGACACGAAGGTGCCCGCGGCCTGGTCGACAGGGCACATCGCCGTCGGCGACCTGTGGAGCCTGTACGCGCAGTACCCGTACATGCCCCGCTTGCGCTCCCGCGAGGTGCTGATCGACGCCATCGACAACCAACCCCTGCTCTGGCAGAGCGAGAGCTTCGCTCTCGCAGACGGCTACGACGAGGCGACCGGCCGCTACCGCGGACTATGGCTGCCCGGCGACACCGGGCGCGCGCCCGTCACCGACGCCACCCTGATCGTTAAGCCCGCACCAGCCGAAGCCCAGCGTGCCGCAGATGTCGCCGCGGCGACGGCCCGTAACGTCTCCGAGGCTGGGACGGAGGCGACCGCAGCGCCGCACGGGGCTACATCGGCTGCGCCGGGTAGCGCCGCGACGGTGGCACCCATGCCAGCGAAGAAGCCTGCGTCGACCCGGTACGTCGGCAGCGCACCGATCAACGCGGAACGCTACTCTGCGGACTTCGCCAAGATCGCCAGCGAAGTGCTCGCCAACCTCGCTGCGTCCGGCGCGAAGCTCACCATCTCGCTGTCCATCGACGCCGTTCACTCCGACGGCTTCACCGAGCAGCAGCTTCGCACTATCCGCGAGAATGCCACGACGTTGAAGTTCACGACGAACGAGTTCGAGGCGGAGTAGCGAGCGAAGTCAGCCAGCCGGCTCGTCAGCAGGCTCGGGAGTCCGCGCGCCGGAGAAGAGCCGCTGACGTTCGGACTCGATGACCTCTCGCACGAGTTCGGCTTCGGACACATCGAACGCTTCCGGGGCAGCTTCGGCCGTCTCGCTGATCGCGGCGAACTCCGCGAACAGTTCGCGCTTCCTGGCGAGGAGCTGCACGATACGCACGTCGACGCCTTCTTCGGAGAGCAGGCGATGCACCTGCACGGACTGCAACTGGCCCATCCGGCGGGCGCGGGCGATGGCCTGCCACTCGGTCGTGGGCTTGAGCTGCGGCTCGCAGATCACCACCACCGAGGCGGCCTGGATGTTCAGGCCGACCCCTCCGGCAACGATCTGTGAGACGAGCACCGCCCCAGCCTCGGCCGAGGAGAAGTCATCCACCATCGCCTGCCGCTTCGCCGCAGGCACGGCGCCGGTGAGCGGGCCGAAGACCATGCCGGGCATCGCCGACGTGACTTCCTCCAGGACGCGCAGGTAGTTGGAAAACACGATGACCTTGCGACCGTTGTCCTCCGCCTCCTCGACGATCTCGATGAGACGCTGGAGCTTCTCGGAGTCGCGGCCCTGGAGTAACGCGGCCTGCCGCATCGCCTGGAAGTTGCCCGCCATCACCGCGTCCCGGTAGGCGGTGGCGTCGGCGCGGGAGAGCGGTAGCCACTCCTCGACCTCGACCAGCTCAGGAAGCTCGGTCAGCACGTCCTCCTGGTTCCGCCTCAAGTACACGGGAGCGACCTGCTGCCGGAACAGTCGCGGCCGGAGGTCGCTGGCGTCGACGATGAGATCCGGGCGGATGTAGTCGACGAGCGTGCGGAACTCCTCGACCCGGTTCTCCAGCGGGGTGCCGCTGAGCAACACCGCACGGTCAGCGCGGTTGATCACGCGGGCGCTGCGCTGAGCGCGGAGCGCAGCGGGATTCTTGATGTAGTGCGCCTCGTCGAGCACGACGCAGGCCAATTCCTCCACGCTCCCGAGGTGGGGCTCCAACCAGCCCAGCGACTCGTAGGTCGTCACGGCGACCCCACCCTGACGATGCCAGCCCCGAAGGGAGGCGTCTCGGTCAGGTCCGTGTAGGCGGTGAGCATTCAGCGCGGACTTCGCACGCACCTCTCGTACCCAGTTGGTGACGACCGCGGCCGGGCAGACCACCAGCGCGTGGTGCGAGCCCTTCGCGCGGAGGTGCGCGAGCACGGCGAGCGCCTCGATGGTCTTTCCGAGCCCCATCTCATCGCCGATGATGACTTTGCGCTGTACGAGCGCGAACCGAGCCGCGAAGCCCTGATACCCGCGCAAGGAGACGGAAAGGTGCTCGGTCTCTAGCTCGAACTCGCGGACAGCGGCGACGACTTCCTCGGGCAGCCCGCCGAGCACCGCGTCTTCGTCCTCGGTGAGGAACCCCAGCTCCTGCAACATGGCGAAGTAGTCGGCCGGCCTCGAGAGGAAGTCCTGCCATGGGTCGGCCGGAGCCGAGCCTGCTGAGGTGGCTGAGATGCTGTGCGCGCGTTGCGCGACGGCCTCGACGGCCGCGGCGAACTCGTCCGTGTTGCCGCCGAAGACGGCGAGCTGAGCCACCCGCGGATCGAGCGCCTGTGCCAGCGGCGTGAGGGCCTCGGCTCGTGCGAGGTCGCGGGTGGCGTTCTTCGTCCGTCGGGTCGCGTCCCAGGTGGCAAGGTGCCGAACGAGGTCGATCGTCTGAGGCGAAGGTGCCGCGACGTCGATCCGCACCGGCATCTCCTCGTAGGTCGTCTGCCAGAGCGTCTGGGCGGCTCCCCGAATCCGGTGCGCGGATGTCGCGCCGATTCCCTGGATCGCGGCGAGACGATGCGCGTAAGTGAACACGTCCTGAATCGTGGCGATGCCCGCTGCGGCGAGCGGGCCGATGCGGATGCGCTCACGGGTCGCGTCCTTCAGACGTTCCACCGGCATCTCGGCAATGACTTTCTGCGCCTCGGCCTTCCGCAGCGCGACACCTGCCTCGACGGCCTGCTGTCGGTGCCGCGACTCCATATCTAGAGCGTCCTGGATCGTCTTGACCGCGGCGGGGAGGGCGGCCACGGCTGTGCCCGGCACGAGCTGGCCGGTGCCCAGCCATGAGATCCGCTGAGCGAGCCCCACGGACGGGGCGAGCGCGTGAACGACATCGACGGGCGGTGTCGGACGTGCGCGATCCTCGAAGCGGGTCAGGGTCGCCGCCACACCCGACGCGACACCCCACCGTTGATAGTCGAGCAGGTAGCGAGCTGCGCGTTCGCCCGCTTCGCGCGACTGTCCACCGCTGAACAGCTTTCGGAGACCGAAGTTGGATTTCGCGTCGTTCAGCGCTTTCGGCACGTCGGTCGTGAGCTGACTGAGCCAGGTCGTCTCGTTCGCCTCGATCTTCGGCAGGGAAACTCGACGTGCCAAGGAGGCGAGCAACCCGCCGTCAGCTGCTTGCAGGGGCAACACGATCCACCGACGGTCAGTGCGCATTTTGACGTCGATCAGGCGTTCTTGCAGAACCCCGAACGCGGTGTCGGCGTCCGTGGCGATGCGAGCGCGATGGGCCTGGATGGCCGAGGCGCGCCTCGACCACGCGGCCACCTCGTCGATCGCTTGGCGCAGTTGCAGCATCTCATCGCGACTCAAGGGCATATCCGCTGTCGTTCCTCTCAGACATGCTCACGCTATCGACACCCTGCCAGGAATCCGGTCAACCGCTGCCCCGGGGTCCTGGGCGCACCCCTCGTCCGCCTCTACTACAGCTCCCGAACGGCGCCCAATCTTCTGTGACCAGACGAGCCAGAAGTGGCCATCGAGCAGCGCACCGCGCTGAACACGCCCTCGCTGATGCCCTCCTCCGTGAGGAACTGACATTCTTCGTCCTCGAACAACGCCTTGCGCTCGGAGGCTGGGCGGTCAAGTTGGTCGGCGCGTGCTTGAGCGCGCTACGACTCGCGTGTGGTGGGCGGGGCGGTGATTGTCCGAGGCGGAGGTCGTCGAGGACGGTTCGCGTGGCGGACCGCGGCGCCGATGCCGCCGGCGATCACTCGCTCGTCCGATGTGGCCGCTCCAGGCGGGTCGCCGGCGGGCGCTCCTGAAGCCCGGGCGCCGTCGTCGGTGCCGTCGGCGTCGGGGTTGCCGGATTGCGCACGCGGGTGAGGGGAGATGGTTGCCGTGAGGCGTGCCACATCGACCGCGAGCGGCGGGGTCGTCGGGCGCTCGCAGTTGATGCGATATGAGCTGCGCGCGGCCCATAGCTTGTTCTCTCGGGACTGCTGAAGGTTTAGGTGACTCCTGATCTGTGGTGATTCGTCGCCGCTGGAAGGATGTCCTCATGCCTAAGCCGTTCCCTAAGGAGTTCCGGGACGACGTCGTCGCCGTCGCGTTGCGGAGGGAGTCGTCGTTCGCGCAGATCGCGAAGGACTTCGGCATCTCCGAGTCGTGTGTGCAGCGGTGGGTCAAGATCGCCGAAGTCGACGGCGGTCGCCGTCCCGGGGTGAGCTCGGGCGAGGCGGCGGAGAACCGTGAGTTGCGGAAGCGGGTGAAGTTGCTCGAGCAGGAGGTGGAGGTCCTTCGGCGCGCGGCGGCGTATCTGTCGCAGGCGAACCTCCAAGGCCCAAGAGGCTCTACCCGCTCGTGAGTGAACTCGCCGCCGATGGGATCCCTGTCGCGGTGACGTGCCGGGTGTTGAAGTTCGCGAAACAGCCCTATTACCGGTGGCTGCAGGATCCCGTTTCGCAGCGGGACTGGGACGATGCGCACCTGATCAACGCGGCCCGCGACGTGCATGCCGACGACCCCGCGTTCGGATACCGGTTTATTGCCGACGAGCTCGCCGACGCCGGGTTCGCCGCGTCGGAGAGGCGGGTGTGGCGGGTGTGCTCGGAGAACGAGATCTTCAGCGCGTTCGTCCGCAGACGGCGTGGCAAGGGGCGTTTGGTCGGCCCGCCCGTGCGTGACGATCTCGTACGGCGGGAGTTCACCGCGACCGGCCCGGACCGGCTGTGGCTCACCGACATCTCCGAGCACCCGACCAGCGAGGGGAAGGTCTACCTCTGCGCCGTCAAGGACGTCTGGTCGAACCGGATCGTCGGGTACTCGATCAACGAACGGATGACCTCAGAGCTCGCCGTCTCGGATCTGCGGATGGCGATCCAGCGTCGCAGCCCGACCTGCACGACCGTTCACAGCGATAGGGGCAGTCAGTTCCGCTCGCGGCGCTTCCAAGCCGAACTCGACCGGCACGGACTCGTCGGTTCCATGGGCAGAGTCGGCGCGGCCGGTGACAACGCCGCGATGGAATCGTTCTTCGCGCTGCTGCAGAAGAACGTGCTCAACAGCCGCCGCTGGTCCACCCGAGACGACCTCCGCCTCGCGATCGTGACCTGGATCGAGCGGATCTATCACCGGCGTCGCCGGCAACGTGTCCTCGGCAAGTTGACGCCCATCGAGTTCGAAGCCATCATGACCACACAAGCCGCATCCGCGGCCTAACGAGAAGAGTCACCAAGACCTTCAGCAGTCCCGAATACCTATACGGCCCCTTGAGGAGTCAACGTTCCGGCGCAGCAAGAGGATCCCCTACGACTGGTCGCGTGAGCACGGCGAGCCCGCTACGTCATCGACCTCACCGGTCGGCTCGTCACGGTGAGTCCTGAGACGATGCCGATTGTCGATGACCTGCCGGAGCTCGGTCTATAGCTCTCGTGTCGTTGAGTCCTCAGGGCAAGAACTCGAGCGACTCGATCGTGCGCGTGACGGTGCCGACGTCGCGCCCGAGGGGGAGCCAAGAGATGGGGGACAAGCCATCCAGGTCTTCGTCGGGTGTTGTGAGGACCGTAAACCGGTCGAGGTCCAGGTAGTCGTCTGGGAAGGCGTCAATCACCTCTCGCAGCCCAGGCACGATGTCGACAGCAGCCTTGTCAGCTAGCGCGTCGAGGTTACGACGGTTTGCCTCATCGGTTACTGAGGACCACACGAGCCAGTCGCGCGCCTTCTGTATCGCCTCGTCCGTGAAGGCGTCGGCTGGTATCCCGGCTTCGATCAGTGCGGTCTGTTCTTCGGCAGTGAGCCTCTCGCCTGTGTCTGTGCCGGATACTGCCGTGATCGCGTCGACGAGGTCTTGCAGCGCCGACGCGAGTTGTGCGCAGTGTCGGCTGGCGGTATCGGCGTTGTCGGGCTTGAGCGTTGAAGCGTTGATGGCCTTCAGGAGGTGTTGCGCGGTGCGGGTGGCGTCACCGATGCGACGCGCGGCAGCTTTGGCGGCGGATTCGGGTCGATTCACTGACATGGCCGTCATTTTCCGTTGTGTCGCCGACATCCGCGGCGCGACAGGGGTTCGTCGTCGGGATGGTTGCTGATAGACGGTAGACGTGCGTGCGCCGGCTTTCTGCATCAGGTGCGAGCTTGCGCCCTAGCCGGTCCCGGGCGGCGCGATCGCGCACTGCTTCTGAGTCCGCTTTCCATGGATGAGACGAAACCCCTTGCCATTCGCGCCTGGGCGACAGGGAACTGAAAGCGCTGGCTCCCGGGTTCTTGTCGCGGGTGAAATGCGCCCGCGGGGTCCCGCGCGCGTCCCTCTGCCGTGCTCCTCGCGCCGGTGGCACACTGGCGCTGTGAAGGGCAAGACATCCGAAGGAGATGACGCGGTGAGCCCCGCTGAGAAGATCGCGCAGCTCGCGGGTGGTCGTACTGGAATGTATCCGGAGGGCTACCTGGATGAGATCCGCGAAGGCTGGGCTGAGAACGAGCCCCCGAGCATCAGCGATTCAAGCTCGCAGTGACCATCCCGACGGCGCGGTCTGCGCAGCGGGCACGCGAGTTGGACGCCGGGCCGAGCCACCAAGCGGCGGTTGAACTCAGCGGAGATGTCGGGTGGCGTACGCCAGCGCGGTTGCGCGCGCTCGCGAGAGCTCGCCGTTTCGGAGTGCCACGCGTTGCCGTGAGAACCAGTGCGCGAGAGCGGACTCGCCGGGGAGAGCGCCACCCACGCGCGGGGCGCGGCCGTTGACGTGGATGAACTCGCGTAGCTCTTCCGCCCTCGTAAGCCATTGCTCGGCGCGAGGGTGATCGCTCCAGCCGGGCAACGCGGCGAGGGCGCGTCCTTGCTCTTCGGTCAGGTGATGCGTTCGCCGCTGATTCGCTAGCCATGCGATGTCGGCGCCAGCGACCTCAGGGTCGCTCCGTCGGGGGAGGCGCCCGAGTTGCGTGGTTATCGTGGCCACTCGCGTGTAGCGGTGCCACCAGCGGGCGGTGCGCGATGGCGATTGTGTGGCAGGGGAGAGCTCGTTCATGAGGCTCTCATAACGGTCTGGCCCCGCTGATGCGTCACTCCGTGACGAAGCATGAAGGTGCCGGCGTCGCCGATCGGCGCTGGCGTGGCTCGCAGTCGCGCCGTACAGCGAGCATTAAGTCGCGGAGATGCGACTGTGCGCGGAGCTGCAACGCCCTAGTCGTCGCGAACACGCGCGGCGGCTCTTGGCGCGCGGTTTGGCTGCAGGGCGCTCCGCCGGTGAACTCTGCGGCGGCATCTGCGTGGGCCCAGATGCCGTGGCGGTTCTGGGCCCACGTAGTGATGGCGGGGGTTGCGGTGTGGGTGCGACGCTAGCTGACGTTAGGGGACGAGAGCGAGGTCGTCTTCCCCTTCCCACCACGTGATGATCCTCCGGTGGAGTACGGAAGCTGGATGGAACGTGGCGGGTCCGGCGTGGCCGCCAGTCACGATCCGGACGCGTCGCATCGGGGTCCGTTTCGTCTTCGGGCCAGTGACGAAATGCTCGGCGACGACGATGGTGACTCCCTCGGTGCCCGTCAGGGGCGCAATGTTCGCGATGTACGTTGCATTTGCTGGGTCGTCCGCGGCGGCGGTGACCAGCAGTAGGACGTCTCCGTTGTCGCGCTCGAAGATGTGGCCGGCGCCGGGTTCAGTGTCGGTCACGCGCAGGATGCGGCGGAGGTCGTTGGCGGTGTTGACGTGAGTGTTGATGTTCATATCAACGATGTACGCGGCGGTCCGAAAAAGCGCTCACATCGCGATGTCGGAACACGTGGCCATGACGCCGGTGATGTGCTGTGACGCCGGGCATGCTGAGCCCACGTGCGCGATGACGCCACTCCCTCGACCGTGGCATGACGCTGCGATCGATGTTCACGATGAACCATGAGTGCCTCTCGGACGCTCCGCCTCAAGTTGGTCTCGTAGCGCCTTGGGGATCGACAGCTTCAGAGCTCGAACGTCCTGATCGTTGATGAACGGGGCTGCGTCGACGCCGACCCACGCGTGGATAGCCTGCGACCAGGTTGCGGTGGACTGCTGCACCACGAACCCGATCGTGCGAGCGATGATCGCCGGGTCATCGAGCGACACCGACACGGCAAGAGGCTCGCCATGCACCAGCGCTGACATCGCCGAATACATCGGGGCGACGCTGGGAATCTCTTCGGCGACGCGGTCCGAGTAGTTGAACCCGGTCTTGGCGTGGGCGCGCTTCACGCGCACAACGTGGACATCGTCGAACATCTTCCCGTCCTTATTCCGCCGCTGGATTTTCCCGCCGGCGCGCTCGACCTCCTCGATGAGCTTCTCTCGCAGTTCGGCAAGGGTGGTGGCCGTCTTGCCACGGCTGCGACTGATGGACTTCTCGATGTCGCGAAAGATCAGCGCGTATGCGCGGGCTGCGCGGGCGTCTGCGGTGGCTGGACGGAGCAACCACGAGCAGGATGCGCTCACCTCGGCCATCGCACGGGCGATGGTGACCAAGGGCAGAGCATGGAACGTCTCGTGCTCGAGAAGCAGCTCGACGCCTCGCAGGTGGGTCTGCAACGCGTTGGACATGGCCTCGACGTGTTCCAGTCGCTTGCGGTACGCAAGCCCGTGCTCGCCTTCTCTTGCAGCGTGACGGTCGAGCCCGTAGGGCGAGTATGAGGCCGCGGCGATTCGTCGTGCATCGAGCCTGCTCAGTGACGTCTCCACGTGTGCGCGGCACTGCCTCGTGAGTCGCCGAGCCGCTCGATGCGCGAGCTGGAAACCTTCATCGGCTGTGTCATCGGACATGGGCACCATGATGCCGCGCGATGCCCAAAGGAAGGCAGGGCGCGGTCACCGAGGGCGGTGGACGGCCTATATGAGACTCTTGACGTCACATTTTGAGGTGGTGTGCCGCCAGGACGCACATATTCGCGAGTGATGCGACGTCGCCGCGCACAGGTCAGACATGAACAACTCATCCGCCGCCAACGGCCATCCCGTCACCCTCGCCGCCCCGACCAAGGACACCAACATGAACACCATTCACCCGAACCCTCCCGTTCCGACGGCCACGATCACGAGCGCGCTTGCCCTTATCAACAACGCCGAGCTCTCGGACCTGCTCAACGTCGCCGACCGCCCCGCTCGGAGCCTGCTAAGCCAGAGGCAGATCCTCGCCGCCTGGATTGCCCTCGCGCTCGAGGGTAGGGAGCTCACAGCCGCGAACGTCAGCAATCTGCTGTTCGATCGGCTCACCCCCAAGACTCGCGAAATCCTCGGACTTCCCGAAGCGTTCGCTGCTCGCACCCGCCAGCAGATCTCCCGCGGGGTGCGTAACGCCACCGCCGACCTGCTCGACACCATGGACGCTTTCCCGCTTCCTGACCGCCGCGGCCGCCTGACCAAGTCCGAATGGGACCAGGTTGTCGCCGACCGCGCCCTCCACGCGGAGGAGCTGGAGAGCAAGCGTCGTCGCTTCCTCGCGTTTGCGAACAACCTGCTCCACGCCCAGTTCGCCGCTCTCCCCACTGAGATGCGCGACGGGACGTTCCACGCGACGATCGACAGCCGATTCCGCCCGGCGGGTGCCGCCGGTATCCCCGCCCGGCGCGTAGCGGCCCTGGGACCCGATGACCGCGTATCCGCAGAGCCCGACGCGGCCATGTACGCGAGCGCACGGACGACCGGTACCCAGTATGGCTGGGACGACGAACTGGTCGTCCTGCACCCTGCAGTGCCGGGTGCTGCCCCCTGCATCACCATCGGGTTCAACTCGCACCGCCCCGGAGCGGATTTCGCACGTCACGCCGCCGAAGCGCTCCAGCGCCTGGCAAGCCGCGGCCTCGCCCTCGGCCACGTGGTCGTCGACCGCGCCTACATGGCGGCCCGCCCCGATTACCTGCGCGCTGGGCTGGACGACCTGCGCGCGAAGGTTATCGGCGACTATTCCTTGCACCAACTGGGGGTCCAGGACGCCGCCGGCAACGCGATCCTCGTAGAAGGCACCTGGTACTGCGCGTCCATGCCAAAGCACCTGCAGCAGGGCGTCTTCGAGGCCCGACGTGCCCAGGCCACGCACTCAGCGGGCGGTGCAGCCGAGAAGGCATTCGTCGACGCGCTCATCGCCGCTCGGGCCACCTACGCCCTCGCGCCGGAGGCGGGCAGTGCCGGTCTCCCGGAAACGAGCCGCCTCGAACAGGCGCTCCCGTACCGCTCGCCGGAGTGGAAGACCGCATATGCGGCCGGGCGGAACGCCATGGAGTACTACCTGACCGAACTGCGCCACACCGCGGCACTGCGCGGCGGCGCTCCCGGCCTCCGCGGTGCAACCGGAAACGCCTTCCTGAGCCTGCTCGACATCATCGCCACCAACGCCCGCATCATCAACGAGTTCACCGCCCGCGCAACCGCCACTGACGGCCCGCGTCGCGCCCACCGCACCGCCATGGTGTAGCGGCCGCGGCCCGTGTAGGTCAGTCTGACCGCGGGGCCCGGCCGGAGAGTCCCTAGTCAGGGACGCTGGGGCCTGCCGAATCACCTGCGAAGACTGACCAGCCGGACACGCCGAACGACTAGGAGCTGGCCACCCATCTCGGGCGGCCAGCTCCTGGCGTCGGTGGTAACCCACGACGGCTCGCTGATGGTAGGTGACCGTCACCGGTGCGAGTCTCCACCGACCCGCAGCTACCCGGAGGACGCGTACCACGGGCAAACGCCCATAGTCGCCCTGTGTCGTCGGCGGACACGAAGATCGACCCCTCGACGGTCGCGCCGCTGGTCCTTGGGTAGCACTGAACTGCGGTTCAGCTCGCGAAATGATGGCCGGCGCCGGAGATCAGGTTCCCCTAGGCAGGGGTCTGTGATGCTGTCGGCTTCGATTCGAGGCGTTCAACGTCGGCGATCAACTCGAGGACGTTCGGGTAGCGGGCCGACAGATCGTGGGCCGCGCACTTTTGCACGATCCGGCTCACTTCGTCGCCGACCGAGCTCAGCGACTCTCTCCCGGTGAAGATGTAGGAGAGAACCCAGCCGATCGAGTAAATCTCGTTGGCGACATCGTAGTTCTTGAAGCTTTCGAGGAGTGGGTCACGGATGGTTCCTCGCATTTCAGTCTTGGAGCGCGTGAACTGTGACTTCTTGTCCTTCACGAGACCGAAGTCGCTGAGCTTGACCATGACGGCGCCGTCATCGAAGATCTTCAGCAGCACGTTCTGAAGACTGATGTCGCGGTGTAAGTACCCCTTCGTGTGCAAGTAGTTGAGCCCATAGAGGAACTGCAGCGCAATACGCTTCCGAGATGCAAACGGCAGCGTGCCGTTGCGCTTCGAGATGAACGAGCGCAGCGTCGCGTCACAAAACTCCATGCGGTACTCGTTGTGCGTCTCGTCGTACTTGTAGACCTCCACGACGTACGGGAAACGCAGCTTTTTCAGAACCTCGAACTCTTGCTTGAAGCGAGCGATGTCGCGCTCCTCGAGTCCGCGCTTTGCGCGCTTCACCGCGAACTTGATTCCGTAATCGGGATCGACGTAGGAGTACACAGTGGCGTAGGAGCCTTCACCGACCACCTTCAGCTCGACTCGCGCTTGTTGCTTCTTCAGCCTCACCGAAGCCGCCGGTCGCGTAAACACCGGCTCGTACTTGATTACCTCGATCAGCTCGAAGTCGTCGGGTACCGCGCTACCGCCGCTCGGAGCAAGCCACGGTTCGCACCGTTCGATCGACGCCTGGTATTTGTCGACTAGCTGCACCTCGACACCCGCCCGCCCTAAGTCATGCAGGTCTTGGTTGATCTCTTTGATCAGCCCGAGCATCTCGCGGCTATTCTCGGCCCAGTAATGCTTGGTGGTCGTCGCGCGCCCGTTGATCTCATCGAAGTGCCGGTTAAGGCGCTGGTGAAGAACGGCGAACATGTGACCGAACTCAGGATCGTCATAGATCCGAGTGAATGCAGGCGAGGCCGCGTGGCTCGCATACTTTTCTCTTAGATCAGCCAGCGCAAAGTCTGAGAGGTTTGCCACCGTACCGCCTCCACGAGGGATGAGTTTTCCTTAAACTAGGGCGTGCTGCGAGAAACCTCACGCATCCGCTCCTAAGGCGAACGTTCTTCCACGTTGCGGAAGTGCCGGTTATGGCATGCTTCAGGACCGAGCGCTCACGTCTTCGCTCCTCTGACTCGGGGCGCGTCCCAAGGGCAGAGCAGCAGCGCGTCGCCCTCCGCGCGCATGCGGTCCTGGGCTAGGTATCCAAGAGAGCCACTCTGGCCGCGTCCGTCGGCATCGAAACGAATGAGGCTCCTCCGTGTTGGGGCGTTCTAGGAACTCTCGACGGCTGCAACCCGCCCGCTCCTGATGATCCACAGTCGGCCTCGCGTCTCAACGTCGAGCGGGCCCATCGCCGCACTCCAATCAGAGCTCTGTCGGCGTGGCTCGCAGTCGATGCAACACGCGTGCGAACGCTCGCTCTACCGTTTCGCGGGAGGAGAGGAGTAGGGGTGGCCGCTGAGCTACGTGCATTCGCTCACGATGACGCCCGGTCCGCCGTATACGCGCTCATCGACGATGTCGTAGCCACAGTCGGGCGACGTCTTTCGTATCGGCCGAGCGACCTCCGTGCCGCGGTCCGGCACCACGTCCTGTGGGCGTGGGGGACGATGCGGTTCCCGCTGGAGCAGCAGTTCATCTTCCGTCGCGACGTGATCGCGCTCGGGGTGCAGCAGCTCCCGATGCGGTCGGAGGCCTCGCTGGGTCGCCGCCGCGCCCTTCTGCTGCGGGTCGCAGAGGAGCTGGGCACGGTGGAACGCCCGTTGCCACCGCTTTATGGTTCTGAGCCGAGTGCCCCATACAGTGAGCAGCAAGTAGCGGAGATGCGAGTGTGGGCTGAGCTTCAACGCCCCGATCGTCGGGAACAGGCGCGGCGGCTCCTAGCTCTCGGGTTGGGTGCAGGGCTCTCTGCCGGTGAACTCTGCGGCGTCACCTGGCGGGACATCACTGATGGCGGCCGCGTAATCATGGTCGGCGGCCGCAGATCCCGAGTCGTGCGCGTCGGCAGCGAGTGGAGCGATGTGCTTCGGAGTGCCGCATGCGGCGAGCTTGATGAGTTCGTGTTCCTGCCGTCGATCCAGCTGTACACGAACAAGGTCCCTGACTTCGTCAGGTCGACCATCGGCGACCAGCTGCGCCCCGTGCCGCAGCGCATGCGGGCGACCTGGCTGGTCGCCCGCATGTCACAGGGGATGCCGGTCCAGAACCTGATCTACGAGGCAGGCGTCAAATCCCTCGCCGCTCTCGCTCGATTCGAGCGATTTCTTCCTGCACCCTCTGCTGCTGCTCGCTCAGATAGCGCTGGACTTCCCTGAGGTGCCGTTGCCTGCTCTGCTGCTCGGCCGTCGCGGCCGAGATGACGCTCTCGAACGGAACGTGAACGGCATTGAGCAGCAACATGAGGTCGTCGAGTCCCGCGACGATGTTGCCATTGAGGATGCGGGAAAGCCGCTCCCGCGTCCACCCAGTGCGCTCCCGAAGGTCGGCACGGGTGACCACCCCGCCCATGAGATGCATATGCACCCTTTCGGCGACGGCGGCCTGGACATGCGCCGCACGGCTGCGGGCGCGTTCTACGCGGTCTTCTGGGGGTTCTGGCCACGCGATGCGGCCGCGATCCTTCCCGAAGTTGTTCGGGTCGGGTGCGTAGTCGCGCGGCGCATACTTTCCGGTAGCCATATGGTCATTCTCGCTCATTGTGTGCGGCTGAAGTGCACGCTTGCTCAGCTCGTGCGCCTAGGGTGCACAATCTCGCGAGTGCCGCCCGACGCCGCGCACAGGAGAGACGTGCCCGAAATCAGTGCTCTCCCCGCGTACCGTCCGATGCTTGCTGACCAGAACTGGCAGCGTGTTGAAGCCTTCGTTCTCGACGTCATCGCCACCCGCTGCGCTGACATGTCGAGAAGGCAGGTCGAGGAGCATCGTCGCACTCTCGCCTACTTCGCGGACTGGGCCCTACAGACCGGCATGGTCGATCCGGAAGAGGCGTTGCGCCCCGACGTCATCGACATCTATCGCGAGGACCGCGCGCACGAGATCGTGGCGACGATGGCAGAGCGCGAGCGAAAGATGCTGCTGCGGCTGGCTGCCATCAAGCCTGGTCGCGAGCACCGGGCAGTCTCGACCTCGTCCGCCCCGGAGCGCCCGTACACGGAGGCCGAGCTGGCCACCCTTTACATGTGGGCTACCCACCAGCGCACCGACTACCAGCGCATCAGTTGCCTCGCCATCTTCGTCTTCGGTGTCGGGTGTGGGCTCACAGCCAGCGAGTCTATGGCCGTCACCCGTAGTGACATCATCCCCGTCGAGGGAACTCTGGCTGTCCGCGTCGCGCGTGATGGCCGCATCGTCCCCGTTGTAGACCGTTGGCGTCACTGCCTCGAGCGGGTGGCGGAAATGGCTGGCGAGGGGCTCGTCATCGCACCGAACGCGAAGGACCGGACCGCCGCAATCCGAAGCGTTCTCGAGTGCTCCATCGGGGAGATGAAGCCGACGCCGACCCGTCTCCGGCGCACATGGGAGGTTGCTCACATCGAGGCCGGTACGCCGCTGTCTGCGCTTCTGCCGGCGGCAGGAATGACCTCGACTGACTCACTTCGCCGCGCGATGGAGTTCGTGCGCCCCTGCCCGCCGGAACGCGCGATCGCTGCACTCCGAATGCAGGTGAACGCGTGAGCCGCGGTGAGGGACGCTCCTCGTTCTTCATCGACGACAGCGTGGAGTTCCCCAGCGACCTCGAAGACCGGCGCGACAAGTCGTGGGAAAAGCGCGCCACAGCGCCCACCGAAGACGGTGACGAAGAAGCCAAGATGGTCCCGTACAACCCGCGCATGCGCGGCCCCGTCGCCAAGGCCACCATCGCGCGTTGTAGCGACCTGATTGACAGCGTCGACATCCCGCAACTGCTGGAGGACTGGGACCAACTTGAACACCACCCCACCCGGGGCGGACGGCCTTCTACTGTCACCATGCGTGCCGTGCTGGTGCTCTGGCTCGTGCTCGCATGGGAACACCAGCCCCTGCAACTCAAGCGTCTGCGCGACATCGCCTACGAACGACTCACCCCCGAGACCGCTGCCATGCTCGGGCTCCCTTGGGACCCCTCCATCTCGCCCGACGCCTGGTACGAGCGGCTGCGCCGCGCCACAGACCGGCTCATCGGACTCATCGACTACCTCCCCGTCTTCGACCTCCAGGGACGACGCAACCGGCACCGGCGCCTCGAGAAGCACGAGTGGGATGCGGTGCTCGCTCAGCGTGAACGTGACGCGGAGAAGCTCAACGACCGGGCCAACAGGGCCGATGTGCTGATGAACAGGCTGTTGCACGCCACCTACCTGCTCCTCCCGGCCAAGCTCCGCACGGAGAAGATCTCTGTCACCATTGACGCCACCGCGGTCCGCGTCTACGCGCGCGGCATGGGAAAGGAGCGTCTCGCCGGTCTCGGGCCAAACGAGCTTGTCTCGATCGAGCCCGACGCTGCCTATTGGGCGCGGCACACCGAGGACCACTCCGATGACGGCAAGGCCCCTCGCTCGAAGATGAAGTTCGGGCATGAACTCGAGCTCGGAGTCCTCACCAGCAACGACCCTTCGCGCCCGGACGACATCCCGCACATCGTCGTCGGCATCGGTCACCACGCCCCCGCCTACGGTCCCGGCCTCGCAGCTCGACGCATGTTCGCCAACATCATCGAACGCGGACTGGGACTCCACTACGTCATCGGCGACCGCGCGTACCTTCCCGGAGCGAAGTCCGATGACCTGCAGAACTTCCTCCGTGAGAATGACGCATTGCTGGTCATGGACTATCACAAGACGTTCCTCGGCCTGCAGGAGTCGTACGCCGGCGCGATCATGGTCGACGGCAACTGGTACTGCCAGACCATGCCCCAGAAGCTCATCGACGCCACCAAGCGGTTTCGCGAAGGTGAAGACGCCGACGACAACAATGACAACCTCACGAAGCGGGAACGACGCCAACGCAGCCAGGAGCGACGGGAGCGCTGGAAAGCCGCGATAGAGGCGCGCAAGCCTTACCTGTTCGCGTCCAAAGGTGGCATCGGAAAGCAGGGCAAGCAGGTGCTGATGTGCCCGGCGTACGCGGGGACGGCAAGCTGCCCGCGGAAGACCGAGACTCGCCTTCCCAAGGGAGCTCTCCCGCTCACCATCATCGCCAAGCCCCCGGTCGGACCCGTCCGCGCGTGTGACAACGTCACGAGTACGACCTTCCCCGCCCACGTCGGCAGCAAGTACGCACAGCACCTGCAATATGGCTCCAAGGAATGGCAGGCCGTCTACGGACATGGCCGCAACAGCGTCGAGTCGTTCAACGCGTTCCTCAAGGATGGCAACACGCACGCGCTCGAAGACGGCTCCCGGCGTCGACTGCGCGGTTCGGTCGCCCAGTACTTCCTCGCCACGTTGACGGTCGTCGCCGCGAACCTCGACAAGATCAACGACTTCTTCGCGCGCCGAATCGAAGACGGCATGCTCGAGGACATGGGGATGGCAGCGCCCGAAGCGAACAGCCGTCGCCCGCGCCGGTCGAGCGCTCATCAGCGCAACGCACACCGTCACCGCCAGCGAGGCCGGGCGAAGAAGGTCAATACGCCCGCTCGAACCTGAGCATCGCCAGCTCACCTCACCAACACGCCAGCAATAAGGTCGGCGTCAGCCTGCCCGGAAACGGGAACTGACGCCGACCTTCGTCGTTTCCGCCGGCCCAACGGTGGTGCTACGCGAGGCAAACTCGCGCAATCACCCAAGAACAACGCGAAGGCCGCCTGAAATCAGGCGGCCTTCTTCGTTTTTCGGAGTTCCGCGTTCGAGGTCACACCCGTTCCGCGTACATCCCGCGGCGCCCCCGACAGGAATCGAACCTGCGACCTTTGGTACCGGAAACCAACGCTCTATCCCCTGAGCTACGGAGGCGTACTGATCGAGCGTATCACCGGGATATGGCGGCGACGGACGCGACCAGGCGCTCGGCGAGGTACCGGTGCCCGTCGATGGAGGGATGGTCTCTTCCGGCTTCGCTGGTGTCGATGACGTCGAGGTAGTTGGCATCCGTGATCCACTGCTCGGCGACGGGGGAGATGTACCACCACCCGCGGAGGGCGGCGAGGTCGGCCAGGTCGGCGTCCACCGCGGACAGGGAGGCCTCAAGGGGGAGCACATGGGGAGCGGGGCCGAGGATCACGATGCGCGCCTTCGGGTAGATGGCGGTCAGCAGGTCCCAGGCTGCGGTGACCGCCTCGCGGTACCCCTGGG